>Ga0247844_1003739_pt1 | contig 21806 bp, 20 predicted proteins | sample LaCtaG_FD_192421 | JGI IMG/M metagenome (GOLD analysis project Ga0247844, IMG submission 192421) | Freshwater microbial communities from meromictic Lake La Cruz, Castile-La Mancha, Spain - LaCruzMarch201714.5m_1 | ecosystem: Environmental > Aquatic > Freshwater > Lake | place: Spain: Castile-La... | reverse complement strand
GTTGGGCTCGGAGTTGGGCTTGGAGTCGGGCTTGGAGTCGGGCTTGGAGTTGGGCTCGGAGTTGGGCTCGGAGTTGGGCTCGGAGTTGGGCTCGGCGTAAACGTCGCGGCAAGCGTGGTATCCGCCGTGATCTGGAATCCGATCTGCGCACTGGTAGGGGCCAGCACCAGACTCCCAGTTACGAGCCATCTGTTGAAAGCGTATCCTGAGTCCGCAACCCCTGTGAAACTCATGGACGTTCCGCTGTCATACAGGCCCTGAGGAAAGCTTGTTTGGATCGTTCCTCCAGTTCCCGAACCGTAGCTCAGGGTGAATTGCTGTCCGATTGCAGCCGGGGAGACGGCGAGGAGGAGAAACATGAAAAAGCTGAAGAAGCGGAGGCGGGCGGGAGTGGAAGGCGGTTGTTTGGAAAGCGTGTGGATCATGGTGTGACGGGGGGTTCTGATGGATTGAAAATTTTCCTCTGCGAGACCAGTACTTTGCAGGCCAAGAAACTGGACGCGAAGGACTTGTTGCGTAACTGGTTTGTGGATTTGACGGGGGAGCTTCTACACGGAATCCTAAAGGCGGTCAATCCGTCAAAAGACCCATTTTTCGATGTTTTTTTGCGGAGGCGGGGATTCGCGGGAGTTTTTTGACAGAGCCGAGGCCATAGGCCGAGACAGATCCCGCAGCTGCGGGACCCGGAGGGTAAGCGGAGCGCATCAATGAACGGAATTGATAAAGCTTTGGTGGGACAGGAGGGATTTTGGACAGAAAACCCCGGTAGGGGCGCACCGCCAAGGTGCCCGACTTTTTTTCTGCGTCGCGTCAAATCTTACGAGTCGGCGGTTTCGGCAAAACCGCCCTAGCGGAGGGTATGGTTGGTGGCTTGACGAGAGGAGGACGCATACGTATGTATTCTTATATGAGAACGACCTTGATTCTTGAGGATTCCGTTTTTCGCAAAGCCAAGAAGCGGGCATTGGAAGCGGGGACGACGTTGAGTGATCTTACGAATACGGCGTTGCGGCATTTCCTTGCGGCCCGATCACAGGCTAAGGAGACGCCATTCGTGATGCCGGTGTTTCGCGGAGCTGCGGGGCAATGCCATCAGAGTCCGGCGGATCTCGCTCGGCTCCGGGATGAGGGGCGGTGAGCGATGCGGATGCCCGATGTCAACCTTTTGATCTACGCGCACCGGGAGGAGGATCCCGATCATGAGTTTTTCAAGGCGTGGGTGGAGGGGATGGTGAATGGCTCCGAGCCGTTTGCCTTGTCTCCGCTGGTGGCCGTGGCGTTTGTGAGGATCGTCACGAACCCGGCCTTTCGTCCTGCTCCCACGCCGCTACCACAGGCGTTGGCGGTCGTCGAGTCGCTGGTGCGTGCGCGAACCTGCATGATGCCGGAACTGGGCGGTGGCTACTGGTCGATTGTCCGTCGTCTTTGCGAGGAGAAGGGAGCCACAGGAAAAATCGTCGCGGACGCGCAGCATGCGGCGGTGGCCATCGAGAACGGATGCACTTGGGTGACCCGGGATTCGGACTTCGAGAGGTTTCAGCCCTGCGGGCTCCGGGTGGAGTTTTTGTTACCGGCTTAGCGGGAACCTCAAATCTCACAAGTCGGCGGGCTCAGCGATCCGGCCCTACCGGCAGGGACTGATCGCCGAGGCGTTCTGCGGTTCAGACAAAAAATAGCCCTTGAGGAATGCGGCGATCTGCGCGAAAGACCGTGAATGTTATGAAGAAACTCTCGGAAAGCCTGCGGGCGGCGGGTGGGCTTGTGGAATCGAAAGCGTCTGGCGGTGAGGGATTCACATTGGTCGAACGTCGCAAATTGCTGCGGATTGCGGCGGAGTTACTGGCGGTCGCGATGCCGCCAGGGGAGAGCACGAGGCCGATCCGGCGGAAGGTTCAAAAAAACGGGAGATCGCTGACTCGACGGGAACTCGAAGTCGCCAAATTTATCGCCAAGGGTCTGTCGGACAACGACGTCGCGGAGGCACTCGGGATCAGCCCGCGCACAGTCCACTCGCACCGCGACAATGTGCTCGGCAAGCTGGGGGTTTCCAACCGAGCCGGGATAGCGGCCTGGGTGACGAAGGATCTATTTTTCAAGATCGGCACGGCCATCCCGGCATTCGAAGTCCTCGCTCTCGCGGGACTTTGAACGAGGTCACGCGGGGAGCGGGGGTGTTGGGGAATATTTTGATAGGATTGCCTCTCCGGCTACACGATGGACTTTCCCCTTTCGGATCAGAGCGCTGTTGCGCGGGTGTTTGCAGGAGAGTTTCTGGACAGCTGCTGGGAATTGGAAAGACGGGGAAGTCGGGTCGGGGAATATTCCGTGCTGGTAATTTCAGTAGGACTTACCGTATATGACATTGCAAGGCGTTGACACTACTGACTCAAATGAAGCCCGCAGCGTGGTCGTTTCCAATTTTTGGAAGTCGTGAATGCCGTATTGACGCTGGCGCCTGCGACTCAGAACGCCGGAGAAACCTGCTCCGGCGCGCGGTGCTCGTGTGCGTGTTACCCGCGCTCCTGTGCACTGGATGCGCAACCATGGATGACCAAGAAACCACCAAGGCGCAAGGCTCTGCGCTGGGTGCGGTGGCTGGTGTCATCATTGGCGAGGGGCTTGGCGCGTTGGTTGGACTCGCATCAGGTGGGTCCACGGAGGATGTCCTCGCGGGGGCGGTCATCGGTGGGGTGGCAGGCGGTGTCACGGGCGGGGTGGCCGGATACCAATACGGAATGGCGGTCGCGCAGCGTAAAGCCGAGTATGCCGACAGTGAGGATTTTTATATGGCCGAAATCGCTGAAATTGATGCGAGCACGCAGAGTATTCGGGCCACCAACGAGGAACTCAGTCAGCAGGTGTCCGAGCTTGAGGACCGCAAGGCGTATCTCGAGAGCGCATTTGCAGACGGGATGATCACCAAGCGCGCTTTCCAGACGGAGTTTTCCGGGATTCGGCGAGAGGCTCGCGAGTTGCGCCGCCAAGCTGCCCCGGTCGAAGATTTGGTAAACTATCAGCGCGCTGTGGTGAACGACGCCCAAGAATCAGGCACATCGGATGAGGTGGCGTTGGAACTCTTCCGGGCGAGCAGCGAGCAGGAACAAGAGTATGCTCCGCTCGAACACACGTTGCAGCGGCTTGCCACCGTCGAAAAACCAACCCGGGGCTAATGGAATTTTACGACACAGAAAAAAGACTCGCGAGCGTCCAGGCCGGCCGGATGGTAATGCTTGGGCTTTTGCTCGCGTCGCTCCCGGGTTGTGCGACCACTGGTAATCCGCGTGAAGGTGGGTTGTTCGGATGGAGTGAAAGCAAAGCGATTGACCGTCAGCGGGCACTGCGTGACCAGTTGGCCGAATCGTCGGCAGTCGGACGCTCTGAGCGCACTCGGCAGGAGAACCTGTATGCAAACCGCGCCGACTTGCAAACCGAAGTGGCGATCCGAGACCAAGAGCTAAAAACATTGCGTCGACAACTTAGCGATCTCAGCCGGGCTCTGGAAATGGGTGAACTCACCCCGGTCGCCGCTGCGAGCGAGGCAGACGCGCTGCGGACCCCGGTTTCTCAATCATCGGGGGCTGGCTCTGACCAACTCCGTGCGGATTTCGATGCGATCGACCAGCAAATCCAGTTGCTTAATCAATAACTTACACAACACTCAAACTATGCTCACCCTCCTCTCGGAATTCTACAAGTTGGCAATCAACTGCATCGGCATCCTGCGAAGCGACGATCCCAAGCTCTTCATCGGATCTATTCTTGCGGGCCTCACATTCGGGGCGCTGCTTTGGTGGGGGGCACACGTTTGGGCGCGGCTGTGGAATAAGAAGTATTCGCTCAGTCCGGTGCACCACGTGCTGGCGGCCCTCGTCTTGTTGCTTGCGCTCGGCTACACGCTGACAGCGGTCTCGCTCAAATACGCAGCGAGCACGGTGGAGACAAAAGTCCGAATTTGGCAGGAGGCGTCGAATCTGGATGCCGATTTGAAAAACCGCCTATCCGCCCAGCTCTACGACGAGATCGTAGCGCGCGGCACGGAGAACATGGCAGGCATCCCGGACCCGCGAGCGCTGGGTCCCGGCGAATCATGGTCGTTCACGTATCAAAACCACACCGAGACGCAAGCGGTCATCGGCGATGTTTATACCAAGGGCGCGCTCGAACATTTCGAAAAAGCACATCCGTTGCTCGCGCTCATTTTATCACCGTCCGTCCCGCCGGAACTCATCGTGGGGGATATCCAAACCAAATCGCGCGCGAACCCCGGCGAACCGTATCAGCTCAATGACGGCACCCGCCTGCTCGTGGACCAGATGTTCTTGAAAATGTCTGACCAAATCTGGCGTGTGGTGACCACAGCCCGAGTGACGTTGTTTGTGCTGTTTTTGTTATTTCTTTCGATTCCCGTCGTTCTGATCGCCGTCGCGGCCTACCTGGATATTCGGGTGCACACGGTGACCAAACTTCTGAACGTCTAACTTTTCAATTCCCATGACCAACCATATTCTCATCGGCCTCGGCGGCACGGGCGGTAAAATCCTCGCAGCATTCCGGCACTCGCTTTACGAACTCGAGGGCAAAAAAGACCCGTCGCCGAACAACATCGAATACCTCTACGTGGATTCCAACCCGGAGTTCATGGATATCGATAGCAGCCTGTGGCGCATCCCTGGGGATTCGCTCTACATCGGCAACAGTGCCACGTTGAACATCCAGGGGAAAGACCTGCGGGGCACGCTGGCAAATTTGCACCGCTACCCCAGCATCCTGCCTTGGATCGGCGGAGAGAGCAAATGGTCGCACATCCAAAGCGCAATCGGGGAGGGGATCGGTGGGCAAAAACGCCGCCTTGGTCGCTTCCTGTTCGCCAGCCAGGCGTCCGAGTTTCTCAGCCGCGTCAAAGCGCAGTATAACCACTGCAAAGAGCGCACGAACTCCACGAACGTGGTCTTTCACATCGTTTGCGGGCTTGCCGGGGGGACCGGGAGTGGGTCCGTGGTGGATGCCATCGGGCTCATCCGCAAAGAATTTCCGCGGCACCGGGAGAACCGGATTTTTGTGTATTGTTTGTTGCCGGACCGGGTGCCGGATCCCTCATGGCTGCGGCCGGGTGGTGCATACCATGCGAATGGTTATGCGGCTTTGGTCGAGCTCAACGCCCTGGCAATTGCCGATTACCAACCCTACGACCTCACCGGCAAGGGAGAGCGTCTGCATATCGGAAACGGCGCACACAAGGACTCGACTGCTGCGCCACCGTTTGACGGATGTTATGTTTTCACGAACGAAAACGAAGCCAACCGCACCATCGAACTCAGCAAAGACGGCGAGTTTTACGAGGTCGTTGGTGGGTTTCTCTATCAGAAAATCGTAGCCGTCGATGCGGATGCGTGGCAGGAGAGCCTTGCGCGTTACGAGACAATGGAAAACATGATCTCCGATCCGAGCGAGGCGGAGGGGGGCATTCCTGTCCGCAGCACGCGGTTTGCGAGTTTTGGCATGAAGCGGCTCGTCATTCCCGAGCGCGAGATTAAAGAATATCTCGTTTACCGCTCCGCCGAGCAGGCATTGCTTCAGAGTTTGTATAACCACCCCGGCGACAGCGGATACCTCGACTACAAATCCCCGGAAGCGCCTCCGGCACGTTTGAAATTAGAAGACATCCGCGCGGAATGGCGCATGAGCCCGGAGCACCTGCTTCAAGAGCTTCCGATTCTTGAGCTGCCGCCGGAATCGCCGGAATACAAGTCGCTCCGCCAGGAATGGGGGCTTTCCGGTCCGCTGATCAAGGTCGTCAAAGACAACGAGAAGAACCCGCTCCTCTGGATGGCCGCGCTCAATGAGATTTGCCAAAAGCGTTTCAATCAGGACTTCCGCGGAGTCGGAGTGGATGAGTTTTTCCGGATCAAGGCGAAGGAAGTGGGGGCACAAGTCCGCGCCATCACGACCCGCGTGGAAAAGTATATCTTCACGAAGTGGGAAGCCGGGGATTGGGGCCTCGTGAGCTGCGAAGAGACGCTCCAGTTGACTGCGAACTGGCTACAGGAGCAACGCACGGAACTTGCCAAAAAACGGCAGAAGGCAATGGAACTGGCCGGCGGCGGGTCCACCCGATCCGAGCTGGAACGCCTGATTGAGGCGAACAACCGCGAATGGCCAAAAATCGGACCTCTGAGCGCGCGCTTCGGTAAACGGGATGAACTCCTCACGGCGCAGGCCGGGCTTTACATGGATTGGTATCGTTGCCGCACGCTGCTCCTCGCTTGCGATCACGCCGACAAACTCCTTCGCGACCTCGCTGAAAAGATGGGCGAGTTGATTCAATCCGTGCAGGCCGTCATTGCGCTGCATCTCGACGGACTCAACGGGTCCGGCAGTGGGGGCGCAGCATTTTTCGGAGTTCGCAATCACTTTGCCGAACGCTGCCTGCTGGATGAGGCGATGGATCTGGGGGCACCTGTGATTAAGTATTACGAACCCAAGCGCGTCCACGAGTTTGCAGACGCACTCTTCCGGGAGAAAGAAATCTGCGGTCAGATGGCCCGGAATTTCCGTGAGACGCTGCGTGATTTCCTTCCAGGCGAAAAGGGGTTTTTTCTGCTCCGTCAGCGGTTGCATCGCGGCAACCTCATGGATGCACTCACGGACGCACAAGTCGAAACGCTGGTGGAAACAAGCCACAAGTCGTTGGTCGAAAAAAATCAATCACTCGACCCCGTCCTCGGCGAAAACATCGTGGACAAGCTGGCCAAAAACTACGCTGGCAAAAACAAGGACCTCGAAAAGTTCTGTCTCGAACTGCTCTCGCTTTCGGGGACGTTTTTGAAATGGGACGAGGGCCAGCGGCAAGCGTCGGAAGCCGGACTCAAACGCGAGTCGGATCAATGGGTTACGGGTGTGATTTTTCCGAAATCACCCAATGCCGGTGAGTTTCGCGATGTGCTCGATCAAGCATTCGCCGCAGCATCGAAGAGCAAAGGCACCTTCCGTCCGCTCGAAGGGCGTAAACCGCAAGAGATCGTCATGATTAGCCTGCGCAACTTGTTCCCGCTGCGCTATTCTTGGCATGTGTCGGAACTGCGCCGGCTCTACGAGGAATTCCTTGCCCAGAAAAATGGAGAGCTGGAGCGCTCGCAGGCGCTCATGGAACTCACTTCGGAGGACCGCGACTTTGCTCCGCTTTTCCCGCTCTCGCGCGAGGACCGCGAAACTCGCTACCTGCCGATGCTTTTCACAGCCATTGCGCTGGAATGGCTGCAACCGCAACAGGATCCCGCCACCGGTCGGAACACACTCACGTGGATGCCGGGCGATCGCCAACCGCTGGCACTCGGCGCGGATCTCGAACACATTCTTGAAAAGTCCACGACCGACGTGCTCGCTGAAGTGCGGCATAAAATCCAGGAACGCATCCGAGCGGCCACCCCGGTCGAGCGTCAGGCGCTGAGTGAACGCCTTGAGGCCATGCTAAGCGGGCTTCCGCAGCAATTCACATCCGCGCTGGATCCCAAACGCCAAAGACATGAGACTGGTCTCCGCGCCGCATGGACGCTCCTCAATCAACCCGCGTAACCACCATGAGCACAACCTGCAAAACATTTAAATGCCAGCGCGTCGGAACCTGCCGACTGGCCGATGATCCCGATGCAATCGTCACGTTTGACGAGGAAGGTGAGCGCACGCCGACCTGTCCGCTGAAATACGAAAACTGCGATAAAGAACTCAAGGCGTTCGAAGTGAAGAAAAGCTCACCGTGGAAACTCTACGGATTGGTCGCCGCCGGGGTGGTCCTGCTAGTGGCGATCCTTTTCACCCTCACTGCGGAGCCCTCGGAGGAACAACGGCGCGAGGCTGCCGCGAAGGAACTCAAGGAAATCTGGCCGTGGTTGCAAATCCGATGAAACGCCGGAGCGCTGCCCATTTGGCACTCGCGGCAGTTTTTGTGCTGACTGCATTTGTCGGCGCTGGATGCTCGGAGAAGCCTGATCTCACCGAGATCGCCCCGCTCAAGGTCCGCGTTTCCGCCCGATCAACGTCGTTGAACCAAATGAAATCCGATGGGCTCTGCGCGGAAAATACGTCAGGCATGCTCACCCGCTCGGCAACTGCGCGCCTCTCGGTCGAGCATCGAACCCTGATCGAGGAAGAAAACTTTGACCGCGAGCGGATATTCGACGCCATCTCCCGCGCCTACTCGCTGCCCGTGGCAGACGTCAAATCGCTCTTCGCAGAAATGCAACCCGCCCGCTAATCTCATGCGCCGAATCATTCTTTTTCTTGTGCTAATCAGCGGGCTGTTGCCCGTCGCCTCCGCGTCGGCCCAGAGCGGCGAAATCTCCGCGCTCCGCCAGGCTGCCGTCGCGCGTGCGCCTGTGATCCTGCGCTTGAAATCCAGCGGACTCGTCCGCGAGGGAGCCAATGGCTTGCTGGAAATGACGGCCACGCTCACCGAGCAGGATACCCAGGTTTTGCAAACGGAGAACCGGGATCGCACCGCGGCGTTTGCTCTCATTGCGTTGAAGAACAAACTTCCGGACTCGGAAGTGCGGAGGATGTTCGCATCGGCCGCGCGTGGTTCGACTCCGCCATCACCCACTCCGACTGCATCTCCGACCACAGGGTCGCAGCCCACACCATCGGCGCCTCCTGTGTCACCGCCCGGCAGCACACCACAAGCGGCTCCTGCGACCACGCCAACGCCTCCGCCCGTGGCGCAGCCGTCGCCCACGTTGAGCCCTGCTCCTGTTCCGCCGATTGTCCCTGCTCCTCAAGGCCTACCGTCCAAGGTGCTGAACCGTCCAGCCGTCACGTTATATGAATCGCCATCGGAAGCGGCGCCGCGTCTGCGCGAGAATCTTCCGGGATTTTCGGTCTATTATGTCGTCGCGGAATCCGGGGATTGGATGCAAGTCTCAGCGACCGAGGGTGGCAGTCCTGCGGGATGGTTTCGCGCGGCCGATGTGCTGCCGTGGCGTCATAATCTTGCGGTTCGGTTCGCGCATGAAGGACGCGGCAATCGCCAGCCGGTTCCATTTTTTGGAGCACGTACGGCGTTGGAATCCACGTTGCGCCTCGACAGTGTTGAGCGCCTGCAAATTTTAGAATCCGCCTCCGGCAAACCGGATCGTTCGGTCGCTACCGCTGCGGGTGTGGTGGCGGTGCAACCGGCACTCGTGGATCGCAATCAATTTTACGTGCTTCCGATTTTGGAACACCAGGCGGTGACTCCCCGCGAATTTCCGGCGCTCCGGGGGGAGGCGCGGCTGCTCCGTGTGGCTGCGATGAAACAAACTGGGGCGTCGTCGCCGCGATCGGGGGCGAGCGCTCCGGGCCGTCCTGCGATGGATATTGTTTTTGTCATGGACCTGAGTTCCAGCATGCAGCCGTTCGTGGATGAAACGATGAAGGCGATGGAGGGGCTGTCTGAGAAGCTCGCCAACTCGTCGATGGCACCCTCCGTCCGCTTCGGCTTCTGGGGCTACCGCGACCGGAGCCCGGATCAGGACTTTGGCGGCGGCGAGGTGACCAAAAATTTCACACCGCAATTGCAGACCCGGGATCAATTTCTTGCAACGCTCAAAAGTGTCGATGTGAGCGCCAGCTCGGCCGGAGACTACGCAGAAGCCGTGTTTACCGGAGTGAAGGATGCGGTGGAAAAGTCGGCGTGGACACAGGGCGCAATGCGCGTCGTGGTGTTAATCGGGGATGCCTCCAGTCATCCTCCGGGCCATGAAAAGAACCCGCAGAACCTGTCAGCGGGAACTGTGCGCGCGCTAGCTAATGCAGGCGACCGGGCCGCATACATCCTACCGATTTATATCCAGCGTGATAGCCCATTAGCGGTCGATGACGTGCGTGTGGCGCAGCCGCAGTTCCAAGAGCTGGGCCGCAATCCCAATGTTTCTGGCGAAGGGTTGTATTTGCAGATTGCGCAAAGTGACTCACCGGCTGCGTTCGGCACCGAGATCCGTGGAGCTCTCGATCAACTGGTCGCCCGCCTCGACAGCGCAGCGGACTTCGAAGGGCGGCGGCAATCACCATCCTCGCCGACTGCATCGCCAGCGGTTGCGCAGAACGCGGCTGCGATGGCGGATTCTATTTTCTCCGGTGCCTATTTGGATTGGCTCGCATTTCAGCCTGCCGAGGGGACGCCGGTCGATGATTCGCTGGCTGGCTGGGCAGCGGATAAAGACTTGGCAGCCCCTGAAGTCCAGGCGCTCGACGTGGTTTTTCTCATCAATAAAAGCCAGCTCGATACCTTGGTCCGGCTGCTGAATCAGGTGATCGACGCAGGGGTGCGCTCGCGTGTGCGCGGGACCAATTTCTTTTCCTCGTTGCAATCCGTCGTGGGTCGAACTGCGGTCGATCCTTCCACGCTAAGCTCCTCCGCCGCGCTCACGGAAACTGCATTGATGCCCGACTTTCTGCGCGTGCTGCCATATCAAAGTGAACTGCTCACGTTGAGCCAGGACGAATGGCGGGGGATGTCGGCGGCGGACCAGGTTACATTCCTCGACCGTTTGAATAGCAATATCCAATTTTACACCGACATCGCGCGCGACCCGTCCAAGTGGCATCCCCTGAATCCTGAGGACAACCGCGAAGCTCACGTCACGGCCCTTCCGCTGGACCGTCTTCCTTGATGCAGACCGGCTCTCCATCTCCGCTCGGGAGGGCGGTGGTTCTGTTGGATGGTATCGAAGTGGAGCGGACGCAGGGTGATCGGTCGTTTGAACTACGGATCGACCACTTGGAGGTTCGAGCCGGCGAGTTGATTGCGATCGTGGGCGCCAGCGGGTCGGGAAAGAGCACGCTTTTGGACTTGATGGCGCTCATCCTGCCGCCTCGCAAACACACAAGTTTTCTGATCGGTGGCGAGGATGTGCCGATCAACAATGGAGAAATTCCTGGTGCCGCGCGCAGACGGCGAGGGATCGGGTTTGTGCTCCAGCACGGGGCGCTCCTGCCGTTTTTGAATGTTCAGGATAACATCTGTTTGGGTGCCGCGATAGCTGGCAAAGTGCCGGATCGAATGGAAACAGACGACCTTATTTCCCGACTCGGCTTAAATGGATTGGAGTCCGCACTGCCCGGAAAAATCTCGGGCGGGCAGCGTCAGCGGGTTGCGCTTGCTCGGGCATTGGTTGCGAAACCTGCATTGCTGTTGGCGGACGAACCAACCGGCTCGGTGGACGCGCAACAAGCGGGGGAGATCGGCGTGTTGCTCCGGGAACTGACGCAGGCCCAAGGATTGGCGACGATTTTGGTGACACATGATTCAACGCTCGCCGGGGAGATTGCGGATCGGATTTGTCGGATCGAGGTCGAGTTTCCGCGTCCGGGACAAGTCCGTAGCCGCTTGGTTTTGCCATGACTGCGTCGATTCGCCGGAGTAATTCGATTTGGCGTTGTGCCGTTTCCGACCTCGCGCACGAATGGCCGCTTAACCTCTGCGTGATCTTGAGTATTGCGGCACTTTTGTTTCCGCTCGCGGTGCTTTACGGGCTGAAATACGGCGCGGTATCGATCCTCGAGAGTCGGCTAAAAAACGATCCGCGCAGCCGCGAATTGAGGCCGGCGGCATCAGGATTTTACAGCCGCGAGTGGATTGCAGAACAACTCGCCGATCCTGCTATCGGCTTCGCCGTTGGGCTCCCACGCTCGGTGACTGCAACCGTGCGGGTGGTGCATGGAAGCGATCCAATCGATGCGTCAATCCTGCCCACTGGCCCCGGCGATCCATTGCTCGAATCAGGAGGATTGAAAATGCCATCGGCAGGCGAGTGTGTGATCTCGGCGGCGTTGGCGCGCGAAGCACGATTGAAAACCGGGGACGATTTGGAGTTCCTCGTCGCCCGGAGGAACAGCAATGATTGGCAGGAAGTTTCCGCGCGGCTGAAGGTGGCTGGGGTCTTGCCGGATTTCGCGCTGGATTATCCCGCGATCCTCACGCGCATGGAAATCGCCGAAGCCGTAGAGGATTTTCTTGATGGTTTTGCAGTGCCGTTCTTGGGATGGCAAGGCGAAGCCGCTTTGGCGCGAGCTGCTTATGATGGAGCTTTAGTTTTTTCGAAGAGCAAAGAATCATCGCACCCAGAAGCGCTCGCGGAGATGGTCAGAGATCGCCTCGGCGGCACCGGGTTCACAACGGTGGATGCTTTCAACGCAGAGATCGACAATCGTGAGGTCCTGTATTTGACGAATGCAAATTCGATGATTGACGATGAGAATCTGAATTTGCTTCGCGCAAAGCTTGACGGGCAGGGGATTGCGGTCGTGCCGTGGCTCAAAGATCGGATGGCGGACGCGATCTCTGGTGCGGACAACGTGTCGGTGCAAATCTTGCCGTGGAGTGAGGACGTGTCCCGGATCGGACATGCGCCAGCGGATGCGGTGACGAGTTCGAGGCTTCCATGGACCGCCAGGACCGCTGGTGACAGCGAGGAGGAATCCACGTTGACGCTCGTATGGCCCGGCATCACAGAGAGTTTGCAGGTTCCGCTGCGCGTGATTGGAGGGATGTCCGCGCAGCCCGAGGCGCTATGGTTGCCTGCTCGTGAGGCAGGGCTGCTACGCCGGGCGTTGGAGCGGGGTGTGGTGATTCAGGATGGTGAACTCGTTTACACACGGCGCGGCTACGCATCCTTCCGCATCGCTGCAAAAAGACTGGAAGATGTGCTCCCATTGCAGCAACGATTGGAGTCATCCGGGACGCGCATTCTCGCTGAAACCCAGCGCATCGCGGATATCCAAATGCTTGGACAACAGCTTTCGCGGATTTTTACGCTCTTTGCTGCGGTTGCCGGGGTGGGCGCAGTGACGTGCCTGTTTGCAATCGCGTTCTCGGCAGCCGAGCGCAAGAAGCGGGTGCTCGCGTTCCTGCAAATCCTCGGTGCAACCAAGGGGCAGGCAGCGCGCTTTCCGCTCTATCAATGCCTCATCCTGAGCCTTGCCGGAGCGGGAGCCGCATGGATGGGACACGCGATCTTCTCCACTGCGGTGGATCGAGTTTTCCAGAGCCGCCTGCTGCCCGGCGAAAGCCTGAGCCACCTGCCGCTCGAAACGGCCGGATGGGCATTGGGTGTGCTTTTGCTGATTTCGCTCGGGTGCTATTTGATTTTGATTCCGCGATTTATCGGAATGCCGCTGGGGGAGGCCGCTCGCGAACCATGAATCGCTTCGCTTTCATCCTTGCGGCGCTCTGCCTTGCCATCCCGTCCCACGCGCGGGAGTGGAATAATCCGCCGGACCCGCTTAAGCTACCGCTGCCCGCTGGAGGCACTTTGGAGTTCGTGCCCGTTTTTGTCGGGGCAGGGAATAAGTTGCTGGGGACCGTCGAGTTTACATCAGGGACGCCGGAATCCGGACCTGCAGAAACGCCCACGATTTCCACGGTGGGTGGGGCGTTTTTGGCAAATACTCCGCAAGGGCGCGATTGGTTTTTTTATATGGGCAAGACCGAGGTGACGCGCGGGGTGTTCAATGCCGTCCTGCGGGAAGCGGGGCTTCCGGAAAAGTTGTTCCCCGGAGGCGATCCCGGGTTGCCGGCCACAGGAGTGAGTTGGTTTGAGATTCAGACGTTTTTGCGTCACTACAACGGCTGGTTGCTTCAGCATGATGGACCGCTTCCGAAGGGGGAGGATCGGATCGCCGCATTTGTGCGTCTTCCCACCGAGGCGGAGTGGGAGTTTGCGGCACGCGGCGGGACCCACGTCACCAAGGAACAATTTGACCAAAGAACTCCTTATGATGGCGAGGCGGTGGAGCTTTTTGAGTGGGTTGGCGGGCCATCATCCTCCCACAATATGCTCAATCCGGTTGCCCAACTGCGCCCAAATCCGCTTGGCCTCCACGACATGCTGGGCAACGCCGGAGAGTTGACTGCGTCACTTTTCCAGGTGGAGCCCGGACAGGGCGCGGCGGGTGGCAGTGTTCGGCGAGGTGGTAATTTCCGGACGCGTGCAGAGGATCTGCGGAGCTCTCTACGTGGAGAATTCCTGCCCTACACTCCCGAAGGTGAGGAGGCATCCTCGCCAGACTTGGGATTTCGATTGGTGGTTGGGGCAATCGTTTACTCCGACATCGAAAGGGTGGAGGAGATTCGTCACGGATGGCCGGAATACCGGGCTGACCGGATTGTTCCGCGTCCTGGGCGCAACCGCATGGAACCGACAAGCACGACATTAACGCTTGATTCGTCAACCGCAGCGGAGGAGACGTCGATCGCGCGGATGCGCGAGCAGCTCCAGGATATCACAGCCGAGCGCACCCGCTACGAATCCCGCGCTGCTGAGACCCTCGTCCGTTGGTGCTCGCAAAATGCACACATTCTTGCGAAGAGTTCCTACGTGTTGGCGGGGTACTCTGAGGAAAAATTCGTGGACTCTTTGGATCGGCGTTTTGAGGCGATGCGACAGGAACCAGGGCTGTCGAAGCCGTTGGAGGAATCAATCGAATTTTTCGCAAAAACTTTGAAGACGTTCGCCACAAGCCGCGTGGAAGGACTTCAACAGGAGCGCAATGACTCACGGGATGTTTACGTGCAAGCATTAGCCCTGCTTGCCGAGATGAATCCCGTGTTAGTGCGAAAGACGTTCGAGGCGCATATTGCAACGCTGGCCAGTCAAACTGACACCGCGTCCCAGATCGCCACGACGCGCACTGCAATGGAGCAGCTTGCTGAGTATTCACAAAATCGTCAGAACGCGGCGTCCCGTTGGACCGATGAGCTGGTCGATTCCTACAAAGCCTCGCGATGAAGTTTCCACTCGTGTTTTCCAGATGGGCGTGCGCCCTTTTTTCTATTTGCGGCATGCTGGTCACCGGACAAGCACGCACGGTCGATCTGGCGTTGGTTTTGCTGATTGATGATTCCGGTAGCATCGATGACCAAGAGACGCAGATGCAGCGTTCGGGATACGCGGATGCCTTTCGCGATTCGCAGATCATTGATGCGATGACGCGCGGACCGAATCAATCGATTGCTGTGAGCGTTGTCCTCTTCACCGATCAGGTGAGCGTGAAAATCCCTTGGAAAGTCGTGGATAGTAAAGCGAGCGCGGAATCACTTGCGAACCAGATCGAGCGCATCCCGAGGATCATGGGCTCGGCTACCCATATCGCGCAAGGGGTTGAGTATTCGATCAATCATATTTCCCGCTGCCCGTATGATTTTTTTGCATCCACGATCGATCTCTCGGCTGACGGATCGGATAACCAACATGCGTCTGTGGACGGAGTCGCGTTGATTGCCGGGATTCTCGGTGCGGTGACTGGGGTCAACGTGAGTCTGCCCTCCGGCCCGGATCCCGTGGGTGCCCGGAAGCTATCCGAGTTAAGAAACTACGCTAACTCGCGGGGCATAACGATTAACTGCATCGCCATCGAGGACCCATCGTTGCGTGGGTATTTCTCTCAGTATGTCATGGCGGGTCCGAATGCATTCACCGTATTCGCGCCGAACTTCCGGGCGTTCACGGATGCGATCCAGCGAAAGCTGCTCCGCGAAATCAACGAGGGCGTAAAAATTAGCGCTGCCCGCCAGAATAAAGCACCTCCCGCAAAGGTCACCAAACCGTCAGCGACTCCAAAACCCAAACCCAAGCCGACGCCGGGGAGCGTGAAAACCGACACCTCGCCCGCTGAAGCAGCGTCAGACCCCGATGCACCGAACGCAGTGAGCCAGCAACCCGGGGCTGGGGAGGTCCAACAGGAGCGCACGCCCGCTCCCATGGTCGTCGAAGTCGCACCTCCGGTGGAACGCCGATACCAGGTGCTCGTTCGGGATCAAGCCAGTCAGTTTCCGATTGATGATGTCAAAGTAGAGGTTGTAGCTCCCGCTGTTTTGATCGGCATTTCAGCACCCGAGGGGCGTCCCGGCATGGTTTGGGTCGATCTCAGCACTCCGGCTGGGCAGTCATCCCGGATTCGCGTCTCCGCTCCGCTTTATCAACCCAAAGAGGTCACTCTCACGCAGGACCTCACCGAAGTCGGCATCGACCGCCTGCCTCTCAAGATCGTTTGGTGAGGTGTCGTGGAGCGGGCAAGATACTGCAAGTGTTTGATTCTATTGCTCTGATTGGAATGTTGATGTCGCACCGGCGAAAGAATTTTCTCACTTTCAGGCAGAGAAATGGCTCAGAAACGGGAACTGGGGCAGTGTTTCCATAGCGTCTCTCGTGCTCGCGGCAGGGCTCGACGCCCGCGGCATTTCCGAACTCCCGCGCAGTCTCGATGAAGCAGTCGCCGCCTTCGCCGCAGACCCATTTGTCACGCAGACGCTCGGCGCAAACCTCCGGGATGAATTCATCAAATACAAATCCGAGGAGCGGCGCGAATACTACCTCACCATCAGCCAATGGGAAACCGACCGCTATGCGCGCCTGTTCTAACTCCGCGCGCCCGGTCATCAGAGTTTGAAACTGGCATCTAGCACGGTGTAGAAGTCAAAACCTTGATGACATCCGGTGCGGATCCGCTCATGATGTTCCTTGCGATGCTTGACGACGTGCCCAATGAGGTTTTGGACCAGCCCGCGGTGACATTTTCACCCGGCGAGCTCCTCATCACCGAGGGATCCAAACCCCCGGCGATCTACTTTCTCGATTCTGGTTCCGTGGATATCTTCAAAGGTGATGTTCGCATTGCGCGAGAGTCTAAACGCGGTGCCAGCTTCGGAGAGATGGCGCTTTTGTTGGATATCCCGGCCACGGCGACCGTCAAAGCATCGACGGAATGCCGTTGTTTTGCTGTGTTCGATGGCGTCGCTTTTCTTCAAAAGAATCCCGATGTCCTTTTCGGAATCTCTGTTCAACTTGCCGAGCGATTGGAAGCAATCACACGGTATGTGGCGGATTTGAAAGTGCAGTTCCAGAGGGGAAGTGGATCGCATTTCGAGATGGTTGACAGCGTGGTCGAGACGCTGATTGTGAAATCTCCACGTCGCATCCCGCGCACGGGGCGAGGGCACTAGGCCAAAGTCAAAACTCCAAGCGCACCTGAGCCACCTCGTCGTAGCTCACGTAGTCGGCGGTGGATGCGGTGAGGTCGATCCGAATGGACGATGGCACCGGGCCGACTTGCGAGCCTGGATTGAAGAGCCATGTCCGTCCACGCCTTGCATGCCATGACCCGCCTGCAACCATCGGAGCATTGTGGATGTGCCCAGAAATCACGATGTTCGGGCTAAATTCATCGATCATGGACAACAAAAACGGATCACCCCCATCTGTCTTTCCAGTCCAACTCACTGGTGAATCACTCGGTGCGGCGTGATGCAACCAAAGCCAGAGCGGCGCCCCGAGATTCATTGACTCCAATCTCAGCTGCTCGCGTAAGGCATCGCGCTGCCGAGTTCCTTCCCACCACGGGCAAACCGAGACCCGCATGCCAGTAAAATCGAACGATTCGCCGTCGACGTGCAATCCGGTGGACCTCAACTCGGTCAGCCACGCCGCAGAAAATCCGCCGTCGTCCGTGCGTTCATCGCCGTCATGATTGCCTGAGCATACGACGACACACGTCGCGGCCTTTAATGCCTCAAGGTATTGGGAAACGACCAAAATCTGAACGTCTGGATCGACCAAGGATCCGAGATCAAGCAAGTCCCCGGCGATCATCACTGCGTCATAGCGCGGTGCCGCATGGAGGAGCCAATCGTATTGACGAAGCTGATAATGCAAATCGGAGACCACCAGCAAGTTCACTCGTTCGTTCGTAGCGATTCCGCTCGAACCACGCAACGGGCAAATGAATGTCCCGCGCCAAGAGGACAAAGAACGCCAAGATCAATGAAGGAAAGTTGGATCAACGGATTCCTTTTGTGTACTCAGCGGACTTCGCGCGAGCCCACTGATTTTAACGCGATTGCGCTACGCAAAACCGAATCTACTGCCCGCTGCCGAACCACTTGGTTTTGAGTTCGTCCGTCACGCCGCTCTCATTCAGGTTGAGGAGGACGCGGTTGATTTGTTCGCGGAGCGGGCTGTTTTGCTGAAGGCCGAAGCCGTAGTTGTTCTTTTCGAACAGGCCGCCGACGAGTGCAAATTCATCCGGTCCGAGTTTGTTGACGTAGTATTTCAAAATCGGAGCGTCGAAGACGACCGCTTGCACGTTGCCGCGTTTCAGCGCGTCGAGGCATTCAGGAATGGTAGCAAATGTCGAAACGTTGACTTTTTGGCCGCCGCTGGTCCCGAGTTTTCCGAGCCATGTCTCCGTGGTGCTGCCGGCAATCGTAGCCACTCTCTTGCCGGGCAGGTCGTTTGGGCCATTAATGTCGCCGGTGAGCGTATTCACGGTGAGGGTGGCACTCAGGGATGCCGTGAGCAGAGAGACTGCGACTACGCTGGCCACCATCCAAATGGTGGCAATGATCCGCCCGCCGAGGCCCACCGGGCCTTTGTTATCCGCTCCGCCGACGAGGAAAATGCTGAGCGTCCACCAAAACGATTCGCCGATCCCGGCAAGATAGGATCGCGGCCACATCTCACCATTCACCGGATGCTCATACATCCAAACGAGATGCGAGATGACATACATAATGAGGATTGCAGCGGCAAAGCCTCCGACCAGTTTCCATGTGAAGAGGTTGCTGATCATGGAACCAATCGCATCGCTCAAGCCGCCCGAATTGCGCAGCGTAAGAATCTGTAATCCGGATTCGTAAAACGGCTGCGAAAAATCAATCACCTTCTCGCGGTCGGCGGTGATGCTCAACGCGCCGACTGCCACATCCGCCTGCCGGGCCTCCACCGACCCGACCATTTCCTTGGCGGTGGCAACATTGGCGGTTTCAAACTCTCGGTTCAGTTCGCGGGCGACGTTGGCCCAGAGTTCGACTGCGAAGCCGGTGCGACGGCCATCTTTTTCAAACGAAAACGGCTCGATTTCACGCGTGACCACACGCACCTGCTCGGCGGTGGCGACTTGGAGGAGGGTGACGAAAAAGAGCGAAAAAACGATGGAACGGACTGGCGACATGTCAGTGTTTTAGTGCCACCTCGCTATGGTAAAAAGTAAAAACTTCATTGGCGGAATACGCGGCGATGTCCTCGTGTCGTTGAAGTAGCCCTCCCCCTGATTGCCAGCCATGTAGATATGAGAGCACTGACACGTCACGGAGTTGCGTGCCCTTTATCTTGCGTAGATTCCCCCAATCTCTGGAACCGGGTTGGAACCAGAGATTGGTTTTCTAGCAATCGGCGAGTTGCGCTTATTGCTGCCCAACAACGCGTCCGAAGAGTCGGCCTGCGGCTGCTTGAGAGGCTGGGATTGTGGCGGTTACACGGAGGAGGCCGCCGGGAGCGTCAGGATCGGTCACCACGAAATCCACAACGCCATTGGTGAATGTGCCCACGGTGCCTGGCACTTCTGTCTGAGCCCAAAGCCCAGATTGAGTGAGGTCGCTGTTGTATTGAACCGCGAAGATGGCACCACCGCGATCAACACCATTCAAACAATCGAACTGCAAGGTGAGGGCTCCGCTTTCAGAGGCGCCAACGGAAAGCCGGTTCGAGGTATTGCTATTCGGGGATTCGGCGCCGAAAAACCAGGCAATACCATTTTCCACTCCATCCCCGTTCGAATCGACATCAAATGGGAGACCGAGTGCCCAGTCATCGTAAGGATCGGAAACTACGGGCGGTGCGGACGAGACCACGATTTGCAAGCCTGTCGTGCCTTGGAAATAGGCATACCTCGCGGGTACGACAGCGATGGTCGCGTAGTTGGCGGCTCCGAAGTTTCGGATGTTGCTGAGGTTGCTGCTCGAGTTGCTGATCAGGGTGTAAGTGCCATCAGGGGTTTGAGCCCAGTTGACCACTTCCCCGCGGCTGCCGCCGACAATGTTGGCCACAGAAAAGTTATCGCTCAGCGTCACCGTGCCGCTGACGCTCATCGGAACGTAGGTCGTTGCGTTCGAGCCGACGGCGTAAAAGTAGAAAGTGGCCGTATCCTCCAAGGTCAAGTTGGCGTTGATAGTTCCAGGCCCACCGATGCGTCCGCCCGCTTGCACTAGAACGTTTGACGTGAATGAAGCGGTGGAGGCAAGGGCCAATGAGGCACCGGCCGTAATCGTCGTGCGTCCAAGGTAATCATTCGCACCTGCCATGCGAAGGGTCGTCTCGGTGCTTCCTCCCGTCCGTGTGACGGTCAACCCACCCATACCGGAGATATTGCCATTGAGGTTGATCCGCCTGTCGGTTGTTGAGAAAGCATGGTCAACAGTAAGGTTCCCGTTGAGGGTCATGTTGCCGGCAAAAGTGACGATTAAATCGCTACTTCCCCTGATCCCGCGGAAACCGCCCGGATTGACAATGATGTTGTTTGGAAAAGTTTTAGTTGCCGAGGTGAAAAAGATCAAACCAGCTCCGAAAGCATCTCCGTTTGTTCCGATGGTAATGGTCCCATTACCGCTAGTATTTTGGGTGGCATTTCCGCCTAAGCTGACCGTTCCGCGCGCAATTGTGAGGTTGCCGCTCCAAGCAGAATTATTGCCGGTGAGAAACACGCGACCACGGGAGAAGTTGTCTGAAATTGAGGTGATGTTGTTGAACGTTTCGACAATCATGTTTCCTTCCCCTGTGATGTTACGGCTGATGTTAAACAAATTCAGCTGAGTGACATTGGCAGATAGAGTCGAAACCGTGAGGTTGGCTCCCGCGCCAATGCTTAATGTGTTAGTTCCATTCAAGGTAAAAGTGCTGGCAACGGTCGGAGTAGGGTTAAAAAAAGCGAGGCCGCTGTTGGTGGCGGGAGCGGCGTTGATCGCCTTTTCCGTGAATTTGTTGCCGGCGCCGCTGGCAAAGTTGTATTGAAGGGTGCCGCCTCCGAGGTTGATAGCCGAAACATTCAGCCAGTCCCCGTTCGTTGTGTATCCGTTTGCGATCACCCGGCCACCGTTGACATTCAGGGCACCAGACATCTGGTTGTTATTGTTGGACTGAAACGTACCGCTTCCAGTTTTGGTGAAACTCAAAGTGCCATTCGTAGAAATAGGGCGGGTGAAGATTAACAGTCCGCTACCGTTGTGATCCACGGTCAAATTTCCGGCTAGCTGTATGGTGCTGCCTGGAACTGTCGGCAAACTAGTGGTGTCGTTAATCGGGTTTCCAATGTTGATATCGCCGATCGATCCTGCATCGACCGTTATTATGTTTTGGTTTGTGTTCGCGAACGTCAGTCTGGCGTCTACTAAGTTATCCACCGCAGTGGAGAGCGTAATACCAAGTGCCCCATCCACATCTGGTCCAAAATTAAGGTTCTGGATCTGGCGTCCTACACCGAGAAAGGTGTTAACTCCGCTGCTAAGAGTAGACGATGAGGAAAAGGTAATGTTGGCAGTCACGCCAAAGGTTGGGAGCATATCTGCGTCCCAGTTGGCGGCAGTTTCCCAACTCGCATCGGCCCCCCCGCCATCCCATGTCTGGGCTTGAATAGGGGTGGTCGATGTGATGGCCGCTGACACTAGTGCCATGGCCAGAAGTTGGGAGGAAGTAACTTTCGATTTCATTGGGATTGGAGGGGAGGGGTAAACAAGGTCGAGACTCTTCACGAAGATCTACACTTAGCGGATTTACTCTGGGGAGAGATGCCAAATAGAACGTTACAGTGTAATACCAGACATATATCAGACTGGCAAGTAGTTTTTTCTGTCGGGAAAGCGCAGGACTCTGGCTGCCCGGCGGCGCACTTTGACCTGCCCCCGGAAGCGGGACACTTCAAAACTAGAGATCTGCGTTTTGTTTCGTTGTTTGGTTTCTTTGCCGCGTAGGTGCGCAAGCACCCGGTTGTTCCCCCCGAACGCCTGC
>Ga0247844_1003731_pt1 | contig 21853 bp, 17 predicted proteins | sample LaCtaG_FD_192421 | JGI IMG/M metagenome (GOLD analysis project Ga0247844, IMG submission 192421) | Freshwater microbial communities from meromictic Lake La Cruz, Castile-La Mancha, Spain - LaCruzMarch201714.5m_1 | ecosystem: Environmental > Aquatic > Freshwater > Lake | place: Spain: Castile-La... | reverse complement strand
AAAACCACTGACCTCAAAACGCGCGCCATCCATCTTGACTTCGGTGATCCACACGGCATCTGGAATACTGCGCGCAACCCAGTTAAGGCGGTCTGAATGACCCCAACCCGGGCGGAACACGCCCTCTTGCAATGCCAGCTGAAGCTTTTCACGTTGGCCGGTTGTATTGCGCAACTGTTGAAGTTGCTCCAGCAACAGGGGGTCCACAGGCGTTGCGCTCGCCTTGCTGCGCTCGATGGCCGTCTTGAGGCTGTTGACCTCTGCTGCCTGCGTCGCCACCGATTGTTGAAACGTCGTTATGCCACGGTCAAAATTCCAGACCCACGCGCCACACAGAATGCCACCTAGCACCAGGAATGCGGCCAGGGAAATGGCCATGGTGTTCGCAGAGAAGTAGCGCTTTTGCGCTAGCAAGATCGGCGTACTGAGGTTGATTTGCTGGGCCATGGGCGTGCGGTCTAATTCACTTGCTCAGAGCTTGCGGGTTTCGTTGCGCAACAGCACACCGAGTAGCGGCAGGCACACCATTTGATCCGCCATGGGCATTGATTCAAGACCCGCAAACTGGTCTTTGACATCAACCGCCGTCACCGGCTGGCCAAGTTCGCGGCTCAGCCAGGTCGCCAACGCACCGGAGCGCTCGCCCGCATAGACTCGCAAGCCTGCCAAGGGCATGCTGGACCAGGTCCGGTCCCACAAATCCAGCGACCGCTGAATTTCAACGACAAAACGCTGCACCCGCTCGTCCCCGGCAGAACCGGCCGCCTGACCGGCACCTGCGCCTGAATAGTCGGCACCGTGCGAAACGCCACCCACGGCGTAATCGGGCACATATTCACCCACCGGTGTGAAGGCATCTGATGGTGCATCGGATTCAGTATCCAGTCCTTCTTCCCATGCCATGGTCAAAAAGCCCTGGGGCAAATCCAGCCGCCGCGTAAAGAACAACTCTTCATTGGCGCTGATGGTCAGAACGGCTTGCCTCTCATCACTTATGAACACGGTGGCGTCTGCGCGGTCCAGATGGCCATCCTGTTTGGCTAGCGCACTTTGCAAATTGCGCTGTGCAGTTTCCTGGATATCAATCACCGGCACTTTCCAGTGCAAAGCGTCGGCCAGCGCCATCACATCGCGCACGATTTCATTCTTGGCGGCTACTACGAACAGGTGGCTGGGGCCCTTTTGTTTGCTGTCGCCCACCTGCATCACATCCAGCGTGATGTCGTCAATGTGGCAGTTGACCATGTCGCGAATTTGAAAGCGAGCTGCGGCGCGCAATTCCTCAGGCGCAACCGGAGGTACATCAATTTGCAGCAGTTGATACTGATCAGGGCGCAGCATCACATTCGCAACCAGACCTTTGAGGTCCAAGCCCTGCAACTTGCGAGCGAAATCTTCCAGGCTGTCGCCACCTTGACGCTCGACGCCCAAACGATTGACCTTGAACTGGCCGTCTGTCTCGACCCGTGCCCGCACATAGGCAAACGTGCCCGCAGACCAGGACACGATGAACTGGTCCTTTGAAGTCTTGCTTTGCCAGGGCCAGCGCATGCCTACGCTCGCTCCCACTCAATCAGAGAATCATTGATCGTCATGGCTTTCATCTTGGGTGTTAGGACATTTGAAAATGTCTTGCTCTCATTTTAGTAGCTACTGGCACAATCATGTCATCGATTGGCGAGCTTTTGATCATTGTCCAACAAAAACAGTGCCAAATTGAATCAATAGTTCTCCCGACGGTAGATGAGAGGGCTTCTAAAGGCACCAAATGTGGCACGTGATTTGGGATTGACGACACCTGCGCCGGTCCAGTCGAATTGAAGCCACGGCAGGTTTGCTGCGGTCGCCGTTCCGGCAGTGGCTGAAGTACAACTGCTTCCCGACGCAATAGCACCCAGATTCAGCGTCAGATCTGCCCATCCCGCATTGCCGTTACCCGGTGCACTCAAAGAAACTGTGTAGTTAGGCGCAGCACCCGTCACAGTAACAAACGACTCACAAGCAGCCAAACTATTCAAGCGAGGCGCAGCGCCTGCGGGAAACGCCCACGCAAACTGGCTTGCAGCGATGACAGAGCAGGTATCCGAGGCATTTTTTTGCCAACTACCGTTCCAGTATTGAATGGCCGTTTGAACCGGAAGTGTCAAGAATTCGGAGCCATAGGCGTTCTGCAGTTGCAATCGTCCGCTACGGATGTTGGCTACTCCTTCGGTAAACCCGGATGAACTGACCAGGTCAGTGTCTGTCGCCCGCAATGCCAGCGCAAGGGGCGCGGTTGTAGAGATGGGAAACGTGTATTTGACGCCCGTGGCGGTTCCGAGTCCTGCCGCAAAACTGGCTGCCGCAACGGTGTTCCCCGTCATATTGGTTGCCACGCCTGCGTTAGAAAGGGTGGTCAACTTTGCGAAGGTGGCACCGGCGTAATTCTGCGTGGCAGCGGCGCCTGAATTGCGTGCGGTAACGGCAACTGTGAACGGCTGCGCAGAGTACGTAAAGGTCCCCGGCGTACAGCCTTGGGTCACCACGGTATCAAAGTGGTCAGGAACAAAGCGGCCAAAATGATTTGTCGCGGCCTGGTTGGCCACCCTGCACCCGTATTTTCCACCCACCAGGCTGTTGCTTGCATCATTCGTGCAGTCGCCGTTGCCAACGTCGCCTGATATTGCTGCATAGGCACCGTCATACACCCCTCCCGTTGCAAACTGAAAATACCCCATTTCATCGTAGGTAAAGCTGCCGGTCGCGCCGTTTCCAGTACCGATGCTCGCAGCGGTCGTGAAGATTCCGCCCACCGCCCCCACGCCGGGGGCAGTTCTGCCACCGGCTGGTACACCCGGCCATTGCACCTTGGTTGCGTCAATGACGGGCGTCCCAAAATACCCTTTGGTAGCGCTGCCAGCAGTCAGCGTAAATGCCACCCCGGCTTTGATGATGGGCGTATTGGTTCCGCTGGCGCCGGTACTGTCCGCATTGGCATTCGATGACGTAACCGTATAGGACAGCGGCCTTACGGTAAACCCGTCAGGTGAGCACGTCGTGACCGCTGGTGAACAGGTGGGCGAGGTGCACACAAACTGGACCCTTACGTCAGGGTATGCGCTGTAGGTTGGGGCCACCGCGCTGAAGGCTGCTGTGCCCACAGATACACCAGCAACAGGTGGGCGCCCGCTGGTGAGCGTCACGTTGCCCAAAGAAATGGTTGCGGTGGGCGTTGTGGGGCAGTAGGTGTTGCCCACAAAACTGGCGGGCGTGGCCGAGCTTGCCAGCAATTTCACGGCAATCGTGCCATTGAACGTCGTGTCGACCGATCCATCGATCTTCAATGCCGAAAGATCCAGTTTGAATGCCGTGTTGGCAAGCTTGGTAAAGAGGTTTGCGTAGGCGATAGAGCCTGCTACCGGCGTGCAGCGCGGCGAAGACAGCTCGCAGGCAATGAATTTCCCGGACGCGCAGGAAGAAATCACGATGGGGGTGTTTTCTGTTACCGAGTAAATACCATCGGTTACACCGACGGTGACGGTGCCGGGTGTCGGATGGGTGAGACTGAGAATCACCTTGGTTTCGTTACCGAAGAGGTAGGTAGCCGAGCCAGTGTTGACCGTGCCGGGCACCAGCACGCCAAGACCGTTTTGCAGGACCCAGTCGCCTTTTCCGTCCGATGTACTGAGCGTTATTTTTGAATTGCTGACGTAGGCCGTGTGCGCTGCTGTGTGCGGCGCAATGGTCACGGTTGACGCCTGGCAACTCAAACCCGCTGCGGGTGCTGACACGGAATAGTGCGACATGCATCCACCGGAATTTTGATCCCGCAGCGCAACCACGGTCGTAACCGACGCCTCATAGTTGTAGGCCCGAAACTCGTCGATCACCCCATCTGCCGATGCGGTGGCAGAACCCGTCTCTGCAAAGCCACTGCGTGTTCCGCCAATATTCAACGACCCAATGGTTGCAGACAAGGTCAGAATGGTGGAAGTAATTGTGGTCTGTGCTTGCTGCACACCATCAACATAAATGCGCAGGCGGTCATTGTTGGGCAGTGCAATGTTGTTGAAGTTCCAGGAAATTGCAATGTGCTTGAACGTACCCGCAGCAACCGCGATGGCGGCCGTTTCAACCGACCGGGACGTGTTGGTACTGTCGGTCACCACAAAGCGCAATTTGCCAGCATTGGCACCAGTACCGCCGCGGCGGACCAGAGAGAACCATTGGCCACTGACTGTGGTCGCATCCAGCAGCTGCACGTCTTGTGTGCCGGCTCCAGACCAGGCGGTATTGGCCTTGTACCAGAACGCAATAGTGCCTGCGTTGCCAATAGTCGGTATGCCAATGCCGGTACTGATGGCGTTGGTGCCCGTGGCGGAAATGTCCGCCCCTCGACAAATCTTGCCCGCTGCCGTGGTCTGCGCTGTGCCCAATGGTGTGCCATTGCTGCCGTTGCCGCTGGTATCGAGCACCGATCCAGCGCCACTCCAGCTGGATTGTTCCATCAGGTATTCAGCGACCGGGTGTGGCACAAAAAACAGAACGGCCGTTCCAGGAACGGGATAACCGACCGAAGGTGCGTCGTAGTTTGATGTCGAAAGTTGCCAAGCCACCTGTCCATTGGCCGCTTGCGGGCCTGCCACGTCGGTACCGTATTGATAGATAAAGTTGCCGTTTTCCTGGATGATGACTTGTACGTTGTAGCTGCCTGACGCCGTGCTGGCTGCGGCCCACTCAGGGACATTGCTCCAGGTGACGACAAACTTGCGCGACCCGGGCACCACGCCAACATTGCCGACGCTGACAAAGCATGGCGTTGCGCCGGTGCGGCTGGTGCAATTGGTTGCGTAGCCGCCCACTTCAGACTTCAAGGTGGGGTCCAGATCGGAGCCATAGATCCGCATCGTGTAGTTCAGGCTCGCGTTGGGAATGGGGAGCACGGTAACCGGACTGCCGTATGAGCAGGTCGTGTTATCCAACGGCAGAGTTGTGCTGACGAACTGGACACGGCCATTGGATTGAATGCGGACCGAATCAAAAACCTTGTCCCCAAATACGAAGTTGAAACCAATGGGAATGATGTCGCTGATCGTGTCATCGAGAGTGGGCGGTGCCGTACCGCAACCAAAGCCGCCATTGAACTTATACGGGACAGTGTTGTAGCCAATTTTGGTGTGTGCGGTGGCATCAATCCATCCGTAGGTAGTGGCAACATTGGCGTAGGTGGCTGCATGCAATGGCGCCAGTGAACAACCCAGGGCGGTCAAGAAGAGCCAACCCAGATGCCGGGCTATTGATTTGAAGCATTGGAAGTGCTGTTGCAAGGCTATATTTCCAGAGTGGTGGACACACTGCGCTCTGTGTATCCTATGCCACCGACAGCTCCAGCAGATACTGCTGTGGAAGTGAACTGAAATATTCGGGGTGAAACACCCGGCGTGATTCCGGAATCCACATACGTTGCCAATGTGCAGGTAACCGTGACAGTAAAACCTTCGATAGTCATAGACGTTGAAGCAGCACTACAAGCCGCAGCCGCAAGGTGACTGGCAACTCCCCACTCCAGCCCGGCCCGAGCCGCCCAGTAAGCCCTGGATCCCTGCATGTCCTGCGCAGAATTGAGTTGTTGAGTATTCGAGAAGCTGACCATGAATGCGCCCAAAGCAGCCAAAATCAAAACCAAGAAAATGGCAGCAATGGCAGCGAATCCGCCGTGAATTGATCGCAGATATCTCATGGCGTGTTGTTCACATGCACTTCATGGTAAGTGCTGACCGCCTCACCCGATTTCGAAAATGTCAACGACAGTTGAACCAGCCCGTTGCGAATATCCGGCGTGGTGTACGCAAAGTCGCAGGTTGCCTCGGTCGCAATCACGGGGGTTGTGCCAGTTGTCGGCGCAGGACATGACGTGCCGTAGGAATAGTTTGCATTGCGGTACAGCTTTCCATCAGCACCACATATGTAAGAGACAATTTTTTCGTCCCCCGGAATGATGTGAAACCGGTTGCTAGCCGACGCCAGTGGAAATTTGGTGATGTTGCCGACCAACTTTATTTCAGTCTCATTGGCAGCAAGCGGGCTCACGTTGACGCCAGTGATGACCGCAGTATTGTTTCCCGCGTAAGCATCTGAGCCTGAAATACCCAAGTTGTAGACAGCAACTAAGTCATTCACGCCTGAGCTTGCCTTGATCTGCTGGTCGGCCGGCAGCGCAGAGTTAAGGCCCAGCATATTGAAGCTCTGGTCGGCGGCGGTGAATTTGAGACTACTTTCATCCCCTGCGGTAATTTCCTCTGCTCGGTAACGCCCGCCGGTACGTGTGGGTATGAATTCAACGCACTGGGTCCCAGACAATCGAATGCTATTGGGCAAGGCCTTGCGGATGTCCCTCGCCATACGCCGTACCGTGGTGTCCGCCACATCGGCGATGCCTGCGCGCCGGGCTGTATCAAAGTAGGCGTCAATGGGGCTTTTCATGAATACTGCCACGGTGCCGCCGATTACACCCATGATCACAATCACCATGATCAGTTCGACGAGCGTGAATCCGGACTGGTAGTTTCGTGCAGCCATGGTCAATATGCCGTGCGGTAACCGGTCATGGTGATTGCGTTTGACCCACCAGAAACAGTAACGCTTACTTTCTTTGCAGCAATGGTGCCCAGCGTTGTTGGCGATACGACGATGGCAACCGTGTATGAGTTGAGGGTTGACGGCCAGTCCGCAAATATAGTTTGCGTTTTGCCGTCGTAGTCGTCCACATCATCATACGTATCGCGCCCGGATTCAACCACATTCGGAAGCCCATCTGGATCTTGATACTCCTTTTGCAAAATCTCTTCCAGGATCGAATCTGCAAGTGCCATAGCCTGCTTGCGCACCATGGGGTCGGCGCTGGACTTTACGACGTTGGTAGAGACAGCAAGAATTCCAGCCATCCCTGCGCCCACCACTACGATGAAGATGATGACTTCAATCAGCGTGAACCCACGGTGCTTGCGCCTATTCATGAACGTAACCCGTGGATGCTTCCACACTGATGGATTGCGCCACACCAGCGACCTGAAAGATCTGCGTTGCCATCAACGAACCAGTACCACTGATGGGCTGCCCCAGTCCATCGAAATTGAAGTTCCCGGGCGCCAGGCTGGTGGAGAACGTGACGCCAGACCGGGCAGACAGCGTTACTGGTGATTCACCTTTGGGGCCGCTCAGCGTACCGGTGGTGGCACAATTGACAGTGCCGGAGTTGGCCGCAATGCCGAGAGTTAATGTGCTGGTTCCGAAGGTCACACATACCGTTCGGCGCTGGGCAATTGCCGTCTTTTGCGCATAGCGCAAATAGCCAATGCTTTCGTCATGAAAGCCGCGTGCATAGAAATCGCCGCTGTTGAACATGCGCGGCATTGCGACCACGGCCAAAACGCCCAAAATGATGATCACCATGATCAGCTCGATCAGGGTGAATCCGCACGACCACAACTGCGGAGATGGCCGCACGGGGTGACGGCTAAGGCGTGGACTGAAGCGTGGCATGCAGATGCGTCCTAGTTGCTATTATGTTAATAGCTGTTTACGCAACATTAACGGGAGACAGGCGGACGTTTTTCACATAATCTCCTCATTGAATTGAACCCCAACGCTCTTGTAACTTCACCATTGTCCTGTATCAGCCAATACTATGGGTTGTTAGTCGGTAGGACAGAAATTCCACGCTCTTGTAAGCTACGTTGGTCAAATTGCACGCACGTCGCAAGGCAGCTTTTCACCCTTGCACCAAGCTTGCCACATTCTGCGGTAGAGCGACTCCAGGTCAAGCGTGAATTGCTCTGGCCGTCGCAACGGACTGGCTTCCATGCGTGGGCGAAGCTGCTGCCGCAACTCTACAAGTCGTTCTGGTCGATTCGCGAGCGCCACAATGCCCGCAACATAGGCGTCTATGCTTTGGAAAGCCAGTTCGTCAGCCAATTCCAAATTCGCCAGTGCTGAGTAAGTTTGCCGAGAAACCACCGTGTCACCTTCGAGCGTGACTACCGGAACGCCCATCCACAAGGCCTCCAGCGTGGTCATGCCACCGTTAAAAGGGAATGGGTCAAGGGCAATATCCATGTGCCCATATTCCTCGAACATTTCAATGTGTACAGATGAGCCGCGCAAGTCAAGCCGCGCCGCGTCAATTCCACGCTCTGCAAAGCGCTCCATGACCTCTTGGCATACGCTATTGTCGGCCAAGGCGGCAGCTTTCAGAATCAGGCGACTCGCTGGCACGCCGAGCAAAATCTGCGCCCATGCATCCAGCACCTGTGATGACAACTTAGGCAGCCGGTTGAACGAGCCAAACGTCACAAAGCCATTTTTCAGCATAGGCGGTGGCGCCACTTCCCCAGCGTAGGGCGGCACAGCGAAGCAAAATCGCGTGTGAGGCAGATGCAGTACACGCTCAGAAAACAACTGCCCGCTGGCCGAAGGACTTGTATGCGGATCGGTGATGAAGTAGTCCATGCAAGACATTCCTGTCGTGTTGAAATAGCCAATCCAGGTAGCCTGAACGGGCGCAGGGCGCAGAGCAAAGGTCAACAAACGATGATTGCCCGTATGCCCCGACAAATCCACCAGCACATCCACTTGTGCGTCGCGAATTCGGTTGGCCAATTCCTGCGGGGTCTCGAAGACAACATCAGACCAGGCATTCACGTAGGCTGCTATACCTGCGGTGGTGTCATCCTTTTTTAGTCCTGCCGAGAAACAGTGAAACTCGAAATGCTCCTTGTCGTGTAGGCGCAGGACATCGCTCAGCAAAAAACCAACCGGGTGGGCGCAAAAGTCGGCCGACACGTAGCCCACCTTCAGTTTGCGCTGGGGGTCACGCTTGCGATCGTCAAAATGGTCGTGTGCAATCATCAGCATCTCGTACTTTGCCGCCCATTCCAGATGATGCTGGAAAAGTTTTTCACGCGAAAACTCAGACAAATAGTTCATCTCAAAAAGAACATTCGAAGCCATTGCCATTTGGCTCGTATCCGATCCTGACAAGCCTTCATACACTTCCAACGCAGCTTTCGGGTTGCCCGTATCGCTCAGGCACCCTGCCAAGTTCACTTTTCCACGCAAATCTTCGGGATAAGTAGCAATTACTTTGCGGCTCAAAACCATCGCTTTTTCCAGGTTGCCGCACTCCTTGTGCGCCACTGCAAGCAAAGTCAGTCGCTGACTCGTTTCTCCCTTTTCTTCAATGCACCGTTCCAGGTAATCGACCACCAACCCTTGGTGCCCGGAAAACCCCTGTAATGCAATCAAACTGAAGTGTGCTTCAGCATAGTCAGGCCGAATTTCCAAAGCTTTTTTGTACTGTTCAATAGATTCCTTGAGCTTGCCTTTGGAAAACAGCACGTTGCCCAAATTGCCATAGGGCTCTGGGTGTGTAGGGTGGCTTTGCACCAGGCGCTGCGCCTCAATGTGCGCTTGCTCCAGCTCACGCAATTCGATCAACGCCGCAACACGATTCACCCGTACTTCGTAATAGCTCGGGTCAATCGCCAAGGCGGTATCCAGCCACGTCAGGGCTTCTGCAAACATATTGCGAGCCAGATACCACTCCCCCAGATTACCCAAGGTTCGTACATCGCCCGGGTCGAGTTGGTGGGCGTGTTCGTAATCGGCAAGTGCATCGGCGTAAGACAGGGCCAGGCGGTGCGCTATGCCCCGCGTACACCACAGCGTTGCGTTACCGGGCTGTTGGCTCAACGCTGGTGCAATCACAGCAAGTGCGGTTGCGTGATCACCCCCCAGCAATGCACGCTTGGCCGATGCATGCATTGCATCCACATCACCCTGATGTGCCAAACGGGCTTCCATCACTGTTGCAATGGATTGCAGCCCCCGCTTGTCCAGCCAGCCAATGCACCAACGACTGAAAAAGCTGAACACTGCTATCTGCCTAATCTTGCACTGGTAAAAATACCCGCACTTGCTCTATGAGCTGATCTACTGGCACTTCACTCTTGAATGCCAGCAACCATAAATCGAATGTCTTGGGCCTCTGCAGGCTGTGCCCAATCTTGAACCCTGATTGCCGGGCCGCTTCCATCAATGTGCGCTGCGTAAAACCGCAGCGGTGCGCCATGAAAAGATTACCTTGGGCCATCGAGGCGCGGTGACCAAACAACACATCCATTGGGGCTATGGGCTCGCCATTTGCGGTATGGTAGGCAGGAACATCGAGCTTGTCATTCGCCACGAGATCGCAGATAGATTTCAAATCTGGGCAGGCCAGCACCAGAAAGCCTTCAGGCTTGAGCACACGGTAAAACTCAGCAAACGCTGTTGGAACCTCGTGCGGGTAAAGATGCTCAATGTTGTGAGATGAGTAAATGGCATCGACAGCCGAATTCGGCACCATGGCCATATCCGTCATGCTGGCAACAATGTCCGGCACTACTGCCGCATCCATATCCAGTCGAATTTCACGCCAGTCGTCGCCCCTAAACGCGGGCGCTGCTTGCTGTTTGGTGGAGCCACCACATCCCACATGCAAAAGAATGCGTTGGCCCGGTACTAGCACCCACAAAAGCGCGGCGCTCGCGGTGGAACTGGTATCGAAACCCAGGCCCTGTTTGCGCCTGAAACCTTCCAGCCATTGGCTGCAAAGGCGCTCAACCCACGCCATGCAACTCGCCCTCAACCCACAAAGGCATGGAGCACCATAGAAAACAGGATTTGGCGCACCACGTCCGGGGTATACCCAACTGCAATCAGGCGCGGTTGCAAGCGGTACGCCACAACAGCCCGGCCCAGCAATCCCAAACGGTATTGACTACGCACTTCGCGTGCCTTGACATTGAACTTCTCCAAAGCCAGTGCCCACTCCGGCTTGCTGGGGGCTTTGTTCTTTTTGGGCTTGGGAATGACTGCCATGAATGCAGACTCCAGTGCTTGCGTGGCGTCGGAATATCGGCTCACCGTGGTTTCCCCAAAAAAATTGGGTTGCTGAAAACTCAGCAACCCAGATTGTCTGACTACAAGGGTCGGCCCCTCAAGCCAACACACCCGACAACTTTAAGCAATACCGATAGCCGTAAAAGTACCAGTCGACGAGCTAGGCCCTGTAACCGTACAGGCAGCAGTTGAGCCAGCAGCGACCGTTCCACCGGAAATCGTGTACCCAGCTGGCAATCCACCCTGAAGGGCGGTTGCAACATCAGTGCAATTTGCAACGGCGTTGGTACCAACTTTGGTAGCGTTGATACTTCTTGAAGCGTAATTAATCGATGATGCCGAGGCAAGCGCTCCTGCTACCCCAAGGGTTGCCGCAGCCTGCGCATCCGACTTCAAATCCACAAACTTCGGCAACGCCACAGCCGCCAGCACGCCCAGAATAACAATAACCATAACCAGTTCAATCAGCGTAAAACCACCTTGGTTTTGTTTCATATCAGTCACCCCTTAATGAATATTCCATCTCAACCGGAACAAAGGTTCCGGGCCAATGACCCAATTGGATTGGCGTTCATAGCCAAATTCTAGGGCTAACACATGGCGTTGTGCATGAACTTTCAACGCCAAGTGTCTGAATTAGTTGACAAACAGGGACTATTTCGGATGCCGCGGCTTTAACTCAAGTCAAACTTTGACCATACCAGCGGTATTCGGCCTGCGGGCTAAGTCGCGGACCCTGCTCTATTCCACCCACCCGAAACCATATAGCGTCCGCTTCCTGCTCCGGATCGAGCCCTTCCGGATACAACAACCGATAACCAACACAACCGCGTTCGGGGTCAAACACCCAACTGCCTGGAGCAACTGAATAGATGTTGCGCAATGTCTGCTCGCCTACGTAGTTCGACGGCACGCTCTCTACCAAGGTGAACGGGTTCTTGGGCATGGGAGTGTGGGTGCCACCCTTCATGGAAACTGCGGGCATCAATTGATCGATGGCCAAAGCAGTTCTCAGTGTGGCCAGCGTGGCCCTGACCGCCACGCGTTCGCCCTGCCCCTGCACAACCCGCGCCTCACGGCCAACTGTCCAGATCAATGCCATCAAGACCAGGGTGACAACACCCCACTCAAAAAAACGGTGGCTCCAGGCCGGGTCGCTCTTCACCTAACCGCCGCCTTTGCCCATGGCTGCTTGGCCCATGTTCCACAGCGGCAGAAACACCCCCAGGGCCAGCAACAGAACCAGTGCACCAATGATTGCCAGCAGCACCGGTTCAATGGCGGCCGACAGGCCCTTGATGTTGTAGTCCGTCTCGCGCTCGTACATGCCGGCAATTTCGAACAGCAAGTTGTCCAACTCACCAGTCTCTTCGCCCACGTTGATCATTTGCAGTACCACCGGGGTGAATACGCCGGTCGCCGCCGCGCAACGCGAAATACTCTCGCCGCGCTCGATGCCGTCGCGCATCTGCTCAATGCGGGCACCAATAAAAGCGTTGTCCACCGTCTGTGCAACCACGGTGAGCGCCTGCACCAGGGGCACACCGCTCTGGCTGGACAAGGCAAAGCTGCGGGCAAAGCGGGCCAAGGTCGCTTTGAGAATGATTTCACCAATGATGGGGAGTTTGAGCTTGCGCGCATCCCAGCGGTAGCGTCCCTCAGTGGTTTGCAAATAGCTGCGTACGCCCACCGTGATACCGATCGCTCCCGCAATGAGCAGGGGCCACCACTTGATCATCCAGGCAGAGAACCCCAGTAGCCCGCGCGTGATTAGCGGAAGCTGGGCGTTGAAGCCAGCAAACACTTTGGCAAAAACAGGAATAACGAAGATATTCAATATGACAACGGCCACCGCCATGGCAATCATCACAAAAATCGGGTAGCGCATGGCTTGCTTGATGCGCTCGCGCACATCACGCTCAAACTCCATGTGCTCGTTCAGTCGCAGAAAGACTTCGGTCAGGCGCCCCGTCATTTCGCCCACCCGGATCATCGCGATGTAAAACCCGCCAAACAGCTGCTGGTGGCGGGCCATGGCGGCCGACAGTTCACGCCCCTGGTCCAGACTGGAGCGAATGTCTTTGAGCAGATCCACCATGGCCGGTTTGACGGCTGAGGCCTGCAAGCCAGAAAACGCCCGCAATATTGGCACGCCCGCCTTGTTCAGGGTGTACATCTGGCGGGAAAAAACCATCAGGTCCTCGTCAACGATAGGCTTGCGGTTGATGCGCGACCACCAGGTCTCCGAAGTGGTTTCATCGGCGACCTTGATTTCAGCAATGTGCACAGGTGCCACGCCGATGGCCTTGAGCTGGTCGGCCACGCCGTTCTCGGTCATGGCCTCCAGTTGCCCATTGACTGCTTCGCCCCGGTTGTTGCGCCCCCGCCATTCATACAGTGCCATGCGGGTCAGTCCTCGTCGTCCGAGTCACCCACATCAAATCCGACACGCAAGGCCTCGGCCAATGAAGTGCGCCCCTGGCGTACCAGATCCAGCGCATGAAAGGCCATGGTGTGGCCCTTCATGCGCTCGCGCGCCGTGCGCATGAAAGTGGCTGGGTCAGAGCGGGACGCGGCCTGTGTCAGCTCTGCATCCATCTCCAGCAATTCGTAGACGCCCTGCCGACTGGAGTAGCCCGTGCCATTGCAGGCGGAACAACCCATGCCGCGTTTGGGCGAAACGGTCTCTCCCGCGTCCAGCATCGAGTCCAGCCAGGACTGCTCCTGTGGCGTGGGGTGGTGGGGTGCCGCACACTCCTTGCAATTCAATCGGACCAGGCGCTGCGCAATAACCGCCTGCAAGGATGTGGACACCATGAAAGGAGGCACGCCCATGTCCAGTAAGCGAAACGGCGTGCTCATGGCATCACGCGTGTGCAAGGTAGACAACACCAGGTGCCCAGTGATGGCGGCACGCATGCCGATCTCGGCAGTTTCTGCATCGCGCATTTCGCCAATCAGCACCACATCCGGGTCTTGGCGCAACACAGAGCGCAGCACCCGTGAAAAGGTCAGTTCGATCTTGTCGTTGACCTGCACCTGGGTCAGCCCCGGCAAACGGTATTCGATGGGGTCTTCGACCGTGATGACCTTGAGCTCGGTGGCGTTGATTTCAGCCAGTGCCGCATACAGCGTCGTGGTCTTGCCTGAGCCGGTAGGGCCGGTCACCAGCACCATACCGGCGCTGCGCCCCAGCACTTCGCGAAAGCGCTTGAGCATGGCTTCTGGCATGCCAATGCTGTCCAGGCGGCGCATGGCAGCGCCCTGGTTAAGCAGACGCATGACCGCTGCTTCGCCATAGGCTGTCGGCAGGGTGGACAAGCGAACGTCAATCGTGTTGTCTTTGAGGCGAACACTGAAACGGCCGTCCTGCGGCAAGCGTTTTTCAGAAATATCCAGGCCCGCCATGAGCTTGAGCCGCTGCGCCAGGGCCGCGCCGATGCGCTTGTCGGCCTGGGTCTGGGTTTGTAATACGCCGTCGACCCGTACACGCACTTGCAGGCCGGCCTCTTGTGGCTCGATGTGAACGTCGGAGGCGCCGACCTGCATGGCGTCTTCAAAGAGGGATTGCAAAAGGCGCACAACGGGCGCACCCTCCAGGCCAACTGACGCCGTGAGCTCGCCAAAGTCAACCGCATCGCCCAGGTCCTTTTCCAGCGCGCGTGCCAGGCCGCTAATTTCTTCAGTGCGTCGGTAGAGCCGGTCAAAGGCGAGCGCCAGACCGCTCTCGGGCACCGCCGCAATGGCGATGTTGCGCTTGAGAATGCGGGTCAGCTCGTCAAAGGCAAACAGGTCCAGCGGGTCGCCCAGTGCCACCAGTAGTGTGTCACCCTTGTCTTCCAGAACCAGCGCCTTGAAACGGCGCGCAGCAGATTCGGGCAGCAGTTTGACCACATCAGCACGAAAGGGAAAGGTCTTGAGATTGACGAACGGAATGCGCAGCTGGCGCGCCAAGCCGTTGGCCAGCAACTCCTCGGTGATGATGCCGGTCTCGATCAGCAGGCGCCCCATCTTTTTGCCAGTGGTGCGCTGCAAGTCCAGCGTTTGCTGCAACTGCTCTTGTGAGATCAGACGCTGCTGAACCAGCACATCGCCCAAGCGCAATTTCTCAGGGCGGCCCGGGGCCGGGCGTGGAGCATCCGGTGCGTTGGGCGCGCTAGCTGCCATATTCATGCGCGTATTCCTAGTGGGAGTAGAGCAAAAATAATAGCACGCGGCGCTGCAAGCACCTAGTGAATCGCGGTGGCGCCGCTTGAGACGGGCGGCTTGCGCCGCCCAACCCATTCGCTGAGCGCCCTCAGGGGGTGAGAACGCTACCGTTCACCGTCACCTGGGCACCCACCGACAAGGGGCTGCTGTGCTCGAACCGCCGGGTGGTGCCGTCGTCCATTAGCACGTCTATCTGGTAGGCGGTTTCCTTCTTCATGCGTTTTTCCACGGTGTTGCCAGCGTAGCCACCGCCCACCGCACCCACCACGGTTGCAATGGTTTTGCCCGTTCCACCGCCCACCTGGTTGCCCAGCAAGCCGCCTAACAGGGCACCGGCCACTGCGCCCGCGCCACTGCCTGCACCGTCGTGCTCCACTGGCCTGACGGCGGTTACGGTGCCGCAGTGCGCACAAACGACTTTGGGTGGCAGTGGCGGCGGCAGGGCTGCGGGCGGAATCGGTGCGCTTGGCTGGCTGGTGACTGCCGGGTGCGCCATACTTTTGTTTGCTACTGGTTTAGTAGCAGACTGTGTATGTTTCACGGGGGCTACAGGCACTTTTGATGGGTAACTATCGGCAGCTACCCCCATTTGGGTCGTGCTGGCAGGTGCAGATGCTGGCGCAGCAAGAGCCGGCAAGCTAACCCCGGCCGAGGTTGTAGGGCCGGCAATCGGAGTGGTGCCGGAGCGCATTTGAAGCATCAAAGCACCCATGGCCAGAGTGGTGGCGCCCAGCGCAGCAATCGCCGCCCATAGCCAGCGGTTGGGAGCGGTTGGGGGTTGGCCGGATGAATACTGTGGGGTCGTCGACATAGGGGTCCTTCAGGTTGAGACCCTCTAACGTTTGAATAGCCGCTTCAGCCCACACCGGCCGAGCGAAAGTGGCTTTCGATTTGTAACGGCCAGTAAACCGCCCTACAGATTCGGCGCCAGAAGTCGGTGCAATTCGGTGGGGTCCAGGTTGCGCCGACGCGCCAGGTCATGCAACTGGTCATCGCCCACCTTGCCCACACTGAAGTAGGTGCTTTCGGGATGGGCGAGGTAGAAACCGCAAACGCTGGCAGCAGGCGTCATCGCCAAACTTGTCGTCAGGCCCATCCCGATCTCCTCGCACTTCAATACCGCGAACATGTCCTGCTTGGCGCTGTGGTCCGGGCAGGCCGGGTAGCCTGGCGCGGGTCGGATGCCCTGGTATTTTTCGGCAATCAGGGCCTGTACGCCCAGGCTCTCTTGAGCGGCATAGCCCCACAGATCGGTGCGCACCTTTTTGTGCAGCACTTCAGCAAACGCCTCGGCCAGGCGGTCGGCAAGGGACTTGAGCAAAATGGAGGAGTAGTCGTCATGCGCGGATTCAAAGGCCTCGGCACGCTTGTCTGCGCCTATACCTGCGGTCACTGCAAAAAGGCCGGCGTAGTCCCGAACCGCATGGTCATATTGGCCTCTAGCCCCCGTTGAATAAGCCTCAACAGCTCCTGAGTACATAGCATTTTTGGGCGCCACGAAGTCGGCCAGACAGCGGCTGGGCATTTGCAGGCCTTCCACCACCTGCTTCTCAGTCTGCTGGCGCAGGCCGTACCAGGTCAAGGCCCGCTCGGTGCGGGTCTCGTCGGTGTAGAAGGCGATATCGTCCGCGTCCACGCTGTTGGCGGGGTACAAGGCCACGACCGCGTTGGCGGTGAGCCAGCGGCCATCGATGATTTTCTTCAGCATGGCCTGGCCGTCGGCGTAGACGCGTTTGGCCTCGACACCCACCACGGCGTCTTCCAGGATCGCCGGAAACGGGCCGGCCAAGTCCCAGGTCTGGAAGAAAGGGCCCCAGTCGATGTACTGGGCAAGCTCGCCCAGATCGAAGTTCTTGAATAGGCGGCGGCCAATGAATTTCGGCACCGTGGGCAGGTACGCGCTCCAGTCCACCACGGTCTTGTTGGCGCGGGCCTTGTCCAGCGCCCACAGTGGCGTCTGCTTTTTGTTAGCGTGCTGGTGGCGCACGGTGTCGTAGTCCCTGTTCAGCTCGTCAATGAACTGGGCCGCGCCGTCGCCCAACAAGCTTTGCGCCACGCCCACACTGCGGGACGCATCGGGCACATAGACCACCGGGCCTTCGTAATGCGGCGCAATGCGCACGGCGGTGTGGACGCGGCTGGTAGTGGCGCCGCCGATGAGCAGCGGAATCTTTTTGAGGCGGAAGAAATCGTCCTTCTGCATTTCGCCAGCCACATACTGCATCTCTTCCAGGCTGGGTGTGATCAGGCCCGACAGGCCAATGATGTCGGCGCCCTCGGCCTTGGCGCGTGCCAGTACCTCGTGGGCTGGCACCATCACGCCCATGTTCACCACGTCAAAGTTGTTGCACTGCAGGACCACGGTGACGATGTTCTTGCCGATGTCGTGTACGTCGCCCTTGACCGTAGCAATCACAATCTTGCCCTTGCTTTTGACGTCGCGGCCAGCTGCTTCGTCCAGGCGCTTTTCCTCTTCAATGTAGGGGATCAGATGAGCCACGGCCTGCTTCATGACCCGTGCGCTCTTCACAACCTGGGGCAGGAACATCTTGCCTTGGCCAAATAAGTCCCCGACGATGTTCATGCCGTCCATTAGCGGGCCTTCAATCACGTGCAACGGTCGACCGCCAGTGGCCAAGATCGCGCGGTACGCTTCCTCGGTGTCTTCGGTGATGAAGTCGGTTATGCCATGCACCATGGCGTGACTCAGGCGCTGACCCACAGAGACCGGGGCATCGGGCGTGCCGCGCCATTCAAGCTTTTTGCTCTCGTCCTTGGCGCCGCTCTTGGCCGTTTCGGCAATCTCGACTAGGCGCTCACCCGCGTCATCACGCCGATTCAGCACCACGTCTTCCACGCGCTCACGCAGCACGGGCTCCAGGTCGTCGTACACGCCAACCATGCCGGCAATCGCGTGGTACAGAAACACGGTGTGGATGGCCTCGCGCACCGGGTCGTTGCCGCGGAAGGAGAAGCTCACATTCGATACGCCGCCGGACACCTTGGCGCCCGGCAGGTTCTGCTTGATCCATCGCGTGGCTTCAATAAAGTCCACGGCGTAGTTGTTGTGCTCCTCAATGCCGGTGGCAATGGCGAAGATATTGGGGTCGAAGATGATGTCTTCCGCCGGGAAACCCACCTCGTCGACGAGGATGCGGTAGGCGCGCTCGCAGATCTCGATCTTGCGCTGGTAAGTATCGGCCTGGCCTTTTTCGTCAAAAGCCATGACCACGGCAGCGGCACCGTAGCGGCGCACCAACTTGGCCTGATGGCGGAAGGCGTCCTCGCCTTCCTTCATGCTGATGGAGTTAACGATGCCTTTGCCCTGCACGCAGCGCAGGCCGGCCTCGATGACGCTCCACTTGCTGGAGTCGATCATGACCGGAACCCTCGAAATATCAGGCTCGGACGCGATCAAATTGAGAAATCGCACCATGGCGGCCTGACTGTCCAGCATGGCCTCGTCCATGTTGATGTCGATGACCTGGGCGCCGTTTTCCACCTGCTGGCGCGCCACGGCCAAAGCCTGTTCGAAGTCGCCGTTCAGGATCATGCGGGCGAACGCCTTGGAGCCCGTCACATTGGTGCGCTCGCCGATATTGACAAAGGTGGCGCGAGGTGCGGTGCCTTCCTCGGAGGAGGGGGCGGCTCCAATGGTTACCGGCTCTAGGCCGGACAGCATCATGGGGGGAACAGATATAGCGGGGCTAGAGGACATGCATCTCACCTGTAATAAAGCACTGGCAGGTGAGCGTCGTTGGGACATCCAAGCCTGACGGGACCACTGTGTGACCGCTGCAACGCTCCTTGGATACGCCAATTTTAAGGGAGAACGTGCTCCATACCGTCTTCGCGTGGTTTACCATCGGTTTCACCCCCAAATAACAAGCACTTGCAGGGCGTAGAAGCGCACACCATGGTCAAGAACCCCGAAGAAGACAAGCACACAGAGGAACAGGTCAGTGCGTTCAATCATGCAGCTGAGCTGCTGATGGCGCCCAGTGCCCTGATGCACCTTACGATGGACGAGGCGCGCGTGGTGGTGGGCTATATGAGGCCACAGTTCATCCCCAACAACACGACATTCATCCGTGAGGGCGACGCGGCTGACGAAGGTTTTATGGCCTTGCTGCTCGAAGGCGAGGTGGTAGTCGAGAGCGTTACCGTCAGCCGCACCGAGCCCCTCACCATTGGGGTGCTCGCCCCGGGCAGTCTGATTGGGGAGGTGGGCCTGGTGGACCGCGAGCCGCGCTCGGCTTCCTGCACCACCAGTGCCGATTCGCTGTGCGCCATCTTGTCCCGTGAAGCCTTCGAATGCCTGATCAACGAGGAACCCCGCATAGGCTCCAAGCTGCTGCTGGCTATATCGGCGCGCCTCGCTGAACGCCTGCGCGACAACGCGCGCAAACTGCGGCTCTACGCCAAGCTGGCGAAAGCCATGCAACTGGAAATCGACAACCTTCTGGTACCCAGGCGCTGACCGGCCAACAAGACATTCATTCAACAAACCGGCGCAGGGGCGTAGTGTCAGGCTTCGAGCAGTTTTTCAAGGTGCGCACGCCCGTCCGGGTTGGTCATGATGACCAGCACCGCACCGGCATTGACGACGTGGTTTTCTGGCGGGTTGAAGACCCACTTGCCGTGCTCATGGGTGGCCATCAGCAAATATTCTTTTGACTTGGGTGCCAGCACCGACAACGGCGCGGCGCCAAAACTGGCCGGCACAACCACTTCTTCGACCCGCAGACCCTCGTCGCTGCGCAGCATTTGGTCCATGAAGTTGACCACATGGGGGCGCACCATGGCCGAGGCAATGCGCATGCCGCCCGTGAAGTCGGGCGAGACGATCTCGTCAGCACCGGCACGTTTGGCCTTGTTGGTATTGCGAATGTCGTGCACACGCACCACCACACGCACTTTCGGGTTAAGCAACTTTACCGAGAGCGCAATCATCAGGTTGTGGCTGTCATCCCCGGTCACCGCAAACACGCCAGCAGCGTTTGACAGACCGGCTCGCAGGAGGGCTTCGTCGTCCGCAGCATCATCGTGTAGATGGAAGGTGCGTGGGTGGTGTTCCAGCCAGGAGTCCAGCGCCACGCGGTCGGTCTCGATGATGACGAAACGACGGCGCGTTTTCACCATTTCCTGGGCCACGTTGGAGCCAACCCGCCCGATGCCGCAGACGATGTAGTGCCCTTTGAGTTTAGCGATATCTTTTTCCATGCGTTTCTTTCTCAGTTCGGCATTCAGATCGGAGTCAATCAAAACAGCCACCATGGTTGAGAACAGGTAGCTCATGGTGCCGATGCCCACCACGGCAATGAAAACCGTAAACAGGCGCCCCATGGGGTGTGTGCTCAGGTCAACCGTTTCGCCATAACCGATGGTGGCGATCGTAATGAAAGTGAAGTAGAAGCTGTCAATCCAGGTAGCGGTGGGTCGGCCTATGTAGTGGTAGACCACCGTTCCCAGTGCCGTGATTGAAAGCAGCAGCACGGTGCCGTAGAGCAGGCCTCTGAAGTGCCTGCTTCGAATGATCCTTTTGAGTCCTGTGCGCCGCATGTTCATGCTGCGCAAAATTTTAAAGGACGCCTTCGCATGCACTAGCCCGCGTGAAACTGGTCTGCGTTCTTGCCTTTGAAGGGTGCATAAAACGCCTTGATGGCGACCATGTCCGCCTCAATGTCGCCCGTGGGATGAAACACCGGGCCCAGGCCGCTGATCTTGCGCTCGTAGTCCATGTAGGCCATGACGATGGGTACCCCTGCACCCACGGCGATGTAGTAAAAGCCGGTCTTCCAGTAGCGGGTCTTGCCTCGTGTGCCCTCGGGTGGAACCACGAGTTGCAAAGGACCTTTTGCGTTCTTCATGGCCTCAACGGACGCGGCAACCAGGTTGTTTGCGCTTTCTCGCGTAACCGGTATGCCACCGAGCCACATCATGATGGAGCGAAATGGAAAACGGAACAGCTGGCGCTTACCCATCCAGTAAATGTTGAGGTGCAGCACAAAGGCCACCATCAGTGTGTAAGGCAAGTCCCAGTTGCTGGTGTGCGGCGCTGCGATGAGTACGCATTTCTGGCCGTTGGGTGGCAATTGCCCCTCCACTTTCCAGCCACTGAGCTTCATAAAGACGATGGAGAGGCCGCGAAAAATGGTGTTGACCACCGGCGTGTCAAAAAGAGTGAGGTGCATGGGTGAGAGAGGGGCTTTAAGGGCGTTTCAGTTCATTGTCGCCGCTTTATCCCAAGGTTTGCCTTACATTGTGCTGCTCGAAACGTGCCCTGACTGAGAGACTGTTGTGAAGAAAACCGAATGCCCTTGTGGGAGTGGTAAAGACCATGCGGATTGCTGCGGACCCTGGCACGCAGGCCTGGCCTTGGGCGTGCACGCCCCTACGCCAGAAGCGCTCATGCGCTCGCGCTACAGCGCCTATGTGCTGGGGCTGATTGATTACTTGGTGGCCACCTGGCACCCATCGACCGCCCCGGGCGATCTGGAGCTGCAGCCGGTCAAATGGATGGGTCTGGAGGTACTGCATGCCGACGAAACCGGTGATGCCGGTGTGGTGGAGTTTGTCGCCCGCTGCAAAATCAACGGCCGCGCCGAGCGCATGCATGAACTCAGCCGCTTTGTGCGCGAGCAGCGGCGCTGGTATTACATTGACGGCCAGGTACCGCAGGAGAACTGATATGCCCGATCTTTCACTCATCATCCAGGAGCCT
>Ga0247844_1003723_pt1 | contig 21892 bp, 22 predicted proteins | sample LaCtaG_FD_192421 | JGI IMG/M metagenome (GOLD analysis project Ga0247844, IMG submission 192421) | Freshwater microbial communities from meromictic Lake La Cruz, Castile-La Mancha, Spain - LaCruzMarch201714.5m_1 | ecosystem: Environmental > Aquatic > Freshwater > Lake | place: Spain: Castile-La... | reverse complement strand
ATTTCGTAGTCAGGATATTTACATCTAAAATACTCAATTTGTCTTTCCAAATCTTCTTTTTGAGAGGAAGTTGAGACTCTGCAATAACAGATATTTCTTTTGTTATTTTGTTCTTGTTGTCTTTCTTTAGCTGACAAAGCGATGACATCTGACATGAGATATCTGCGGTGGTTTCCTTTTGTTCTAATGCATTTAAGGACTCCTTGATTATTCCAATTTTCGAGTGATCTAGTACTAATTTGGAGTATTTTTGACACTTCTTCTGGTCTAAGATATTTTTCATTCATATTTTAGAAGTCATTCTTTTAGATCATTTCTTAATTTTGTAGATCTAAAAGCAACAGTTGATCCCCCACTCTTCATTTTTTGCTTTTTTAAATCTTTCATCACACTCCATATCTTTTGAGTGATATTCTCCAAATATGTATATAATTTTTTGATGTATTTTACTCATGTGCATTGTAATAGTTTGTGGTCCTCCAATAAATTTTGGCTGTGGTTTTTGTTTTTCAAAATGATTCTCAATAAGAGTATTGAGAACTTTGCGTCCGTTTATACATTCTGTATTTTTTAAAATACGTTTTGTTTCGTTGTAAAATGCTTTTTTTTAACTGAATCGGTGCATTGTTTAGAACATTTGTGTTATATGTACTAATAAGATCTTCACAAAGTTTTTCCATCGTTTCTTATTTTATTCATGTTTATTTTTATCCAGAATATTGCCATTTAGTTCCACATTTGCAACAACTAGCAAAAGTTGTCATAGGTTCATCCGCACTTCTTACTTGCCTTTGATAACTAAAAACTCTCTTGCTGCCACACAAGACTCCATTCTTATCACGTGATTTGCACTCCAGAACTCCTTCTTCAACCGCAAAAGGATTTTCTATAAAATCGTTCTGTTCATCTAACATATTTTGCATCTCTTTAAAAGCAAAATGATTCCACCCTAACCTAGAATTTTTGATGTCAGAAACCATATTAGATAGTTTGCTTCCGTCCAGGATATCTCCAATAGTTTGATAAAGATTATGTCTATATATTTCCTCTATATAGTCTTCATCTATACACTGTTTCTCTGATGTATCATAAATGTGTTTTTCAATTATCCGAATATTTTGTTCTTCTTTTAGGACAGTACTTAAACATTTTTTTCCTTGTTCTCTGTAAGACATTTATTTTAATTTAAAAATATTTATTAAATTTCAATTTCGTTTAAGGAACTGTATATATTTATTAAATAATGAGCATTGAACTTGTTGTTGATAATCGAGAACATGAACTAATTCAGAAGCTTCAGAGTGTTCATTCTATTGTAATTGAACAACTTGAAATTGGTGATATTTTATTTAGAATCGAAGGTAAAACTATTTTAATAATTGAAAGGAAAACAGTGAATGATTTAAAAGCAAGTATTTGTGATGGAAGGTGTAGAGAACAAAAAGCTCGTCTTCTGGGTACAATTTCTAAAGAAAGAATAATGTATTTAATAGAAGGTAATTTAGATAAATCACTTTCTGCAAAGATTGGTGGTTTGCCAGTATCAACAATAGTTGGTAGTCTAGTGAATACTCAGCTAAGAGATGGAATTAAAGTTTATAAGACAAGTACAATAGATGAAAGTGTCGAGTTTCTTTGTAAACTTCACGATAAATTAGAGAAAGATGGTGATACATATTTTAGAGACGAGAATGGTAAGACATCAGATATCAATTATGTAGCTAGTTTGAAGAAAAGCAAAAAAGCAAATATGACTCCAAAAAATTGGTTTATAACTCAACTTTCTCTTATTCCGCAAGTTACCGAAAAAGTATCATCAGTAATAGTTGAAAAGTACCCTACTGTTCGCGATCTGGTAAAAGAATATGAAATTATTCCTGAACATCTAAGGGAAAAATTACTTGCAGATCTTACTTTTGAGTTGACCAATGGAAAAAATAGAAGGGTTGGTGACAAAATATCTAGTCGTATATATCATTTCTTATATGGAATAGAAGATAATATTAACTGAAATATTTCTAGCTAATAACAAAATGTTTGCAATTACTAAAAATATAAAAGTAATATTACTTCTTGTAGGAGTCTTTATAATATTTGTTGTTATTGGATTTATAACAAAAGCCTCTTCTTTTTTCTTAGCAGGATTGCTAATTTTTATAACTGGTTGGATAATTTACAACCAGATACATGAACATTATACACAAGATGATCCGAAATTAAAAGATTTAAAAGATAATCTTGACCTTTTTTTCGAAAATAAAAAAGACTGGGAACAACCTTTAAAAACACTTAATGAAAAAAATATTATGAAAAATATAAAATTGTATAGAGGTGAAAAAAGTTATACTATTAATAAAGAAAAGGTATATATATGTCTTAAAGATGAAAATGGAAATTATTATGACGATAATACTTTGATCTATGTTATAGCTCATGAACTTAGCCATGCAATTTGTGATGAGATAGGTCATACAGAAAAATTTAATCGTATTTTTGAAGCTTTACTTAAAAAGATGGAAGAAGAAGGAATTTACAATTCAAAAATTCCTATAAAGAATGACTATTGCGAAAACGGAGATTCTGAAATATATACTTGATTAAGATATAATCTAAAGATTAAGTTTATTTCACAAAAATGGAAGCACAACCGCAACATCCTGAATGGGAAAAGGAAAATTCACTTACTTCTCCTTCAGACAGAGATCTTGATAATAAGTGGAGACCAGATCAAGGAAAACCAGTTCTTACAAATGAAGAAACAGAACAAGCTATGAAAGTACTTAATAATACAGATTTTATTAAAAAGTTTCCTTCTGTTGATCGCACATACGCTGATCCTGCTATACCTATGCAAAATATTGCTCTTATTTCTTTTACCCCAGCAAAGGGTGCAACTCCAAATGAGAGTGGAGTATTTGGTTTTGCAAAAATACGTGGTACGTATGCAACTGAAGTTGAAGCTGAACAACGTGCTGAATTTTTAATTCGTAATGTAGATTCTTATCATCAATTATATCATTTATACGTAGGACGTCCTTTTCCTATTACTTTTTCTTCAAAGTATTCAGCTGAGATGACTGAAATAGATATTCGAAAGGAAACAACAAAGTCTATTTCTGAAAATATTAAGGAAGAAAAGAATAAGGAACAGAAAACAATTAAAGAGATTAAAGAAAGAGAACAGGCTCTTCTTGAAGAATCAGAGAAAGCTAAAAATGACGATGGATTGAATGATCCAGAAAATGATCCTTATGAAGAATACATTACATTATGTGTAAAGAAAGCACAACTTTCATGGACTTTTTTTGAGCATTTGAAAAAGATGAACGAGGTCAGGGATATTATTTTAAAAACACGTGCTGTTTTAGAGAAGAAAGATAAAGAATACCCTGATTTTAAAGAAAAATATTTTGAAAAGTATATGGATGCTCGCAAAAAATCAGGTCTTGATGAAAAAATTAGAGAAACGCAGGATAACTTCTTGAAATATATGGTTGAAGATGTATTAATTCCAACTATTGACACTGATGAGGTGCTACCTAAGATAGTATCTTAAAAGATTTTTTCTTATATCTTTATCCAGATATAAGAAGTATTAAGAATTACATGTTTTGCATTTTGTTAAATAAAATATTACTATAATTATTGAAATTAAAGTTATAAATAGACCACCCCAAAGTAGAATGTTTTTTGTTTTTTTGTTACTACCTTTTTTTTTAGATCCTGCCCCCGCTACTCCTGCTCCTACTAATGCTAAAGGTACAGCTGCGCAAGCACCGCAAAAAGATTCCTTTGTATCGCTATCACTCATTTTTATATATACATGATAAAAAAATCTTGCAAAAAAGAAAAAAATGGAATTTGCTCATTTTAAAGATATACAAGTATCTCTCTTCATTGCTGTTTCAGTTGTTATTGTTTTCGCCTTATATATTACTACCGCAATAAAAACAATCCCATGTGATAAAAATTTGATGTCAGTATTTTTAAGTAATTTTGTTCATTTAGAACCATCTCATCTTATCGCAAACTTATTTGCACTATATAATCTGGCAAGAGTAGAGAAACAATTAGGACCTAAAAAATTTGGATGTTTAATAGTTTTTTTACTAATTTTCACAACAATAGTAGAGGTATTCGCTCATACATTATTTTCAGAACTAAAATGTTCAATTGGTCTTTCTGGAATCCTTTTTGGTATTATGTCTTGGGAACTTACAACCAAAAGAGGGTTAGATTTAATGATTGTTCTTTCTATTGTTGGAGTTGTTGTCACTCCAACTGTGCAAAATTCGAAAGGATCATCATTACTTGGTCACGCAGTAGGAGCTATAGCTGGAGTTGTTGGTGGGATAATATGGAAAATTGTTGGAAATAAATTGTGTTCAGATTAAATTAAATCAATAATAAAGAAAAAATAATTATTTGCACAAACAAAAATACACAGAACACTATTATTTTCAGGTAAATGAAAATTAATATTTTTAATATTTTTATACTATAAATGTGGAAAGAAAAAAAGCGTAAAGACGGTAAAACATATTATTATAATGTAATCACACGTAAAATTCATCCTTACTTGAGAGGTGGTGGTTTATCAAAGACTATGTATCATAGAAGACAAGTAGATGAAAAGCATCCTTATTTGAGAGGTGGTGGTTTAACGGTTTCAAGGTTGATGTATCCCAGAAGACCAGCACCAGTAGTTCCTAATGAAGAACCAGAGCTTTTACAAGAAGCAGAGGATGAACTTGATAGTTTAATTTGTCACATAAGTGAGACTTTAATTGTTGATCAACCAGTTTCTATTGACAGTATAGAAGATGGAGACCCTTCATTAAACGCTGCAATAAGAGATTTGATTGGTACAGATATAAATCCTTTAATATATTCAGAATCTGCAATAAGAGATTGGTTTACACAATTACAAAGTTACGGTGGTGAAAATTTTATTGTTCCTGGTAGAATAGTTAGACCACCTCAATCAGTTCTTATTCTTACACCACAACCAGATAGAATAAGAGATACAGCAAGATTTGTTGAAAGAATTATACATACTCGTTATCAAGGATCAGGATGGGATCAATTAAGAATGCAGTGCGCTGGTTATTTGGAATTAATTAGAGAAAACGGAAATGATGTAGCTCTTGTAGCTCAAGAAGAGGCACATACATATGAAACAGATAGAATAGAAAGAGAAAGAGCTCGTGCAAACGCTCTTGGAGATGCTGCAGCAATCGCATTTGCAATAGAAGAACAGGAGGTAAGAGAAGCACAATCAATTGCGCTAGAAGGGGCAAGAGAAGGACACGCAATTGCACGTGTTCTTGAAGCAGAAATTGCAGTTGAAGCTGTACCAGAGGATTGTCCTATATGCCAGGAGGGAATGGTAGGTAGGGTGAGTGTTTTAGAGTGTCGTCATTATCTTCATACAGAATGTAGTGAAAATTTGATTAATGCTGCTACGGGTATGCCTGTTTGTCCATTATGTAGAACGGTTATAAGAGTAATACCTCCGGCTCTTGCTGATGCTCCTGCTCCTCGAGTTCCTGTAATTTCTCCTGTAGAGTCTCGTGATCCTGTATTAATGTTAGGACAAGAAGAAATAAGATCTCTCCGTGAAAGGGCAGCTCAAGAACAACTAGCTGAACGAGAACGACTAGCAGCAAGAACCCGAGAAACAGGTTGGCAAGTATTTCATGAAGATGATCCTGGTGATCCTGTTGCTCGAGAACCGAGTTGGGAAGAATTGCCTGAAGTTGTGCCTCCAAGAGTTGCTTCGCCTCCAAGAGTTGCTTCGCCTCTACCAGTTAGACGTGCTTTGCCTCCAAGAGTTGCACCTGCAGAACGCGCAAGAGCTAGACTCGAAAGAATTCGACTAGAACGTGTTGAACGAGCTCGTGTTTCGCCTCCAAGATTTGCCAGACCCCAAGCAGAAGCATCTCCTATTGTTGGATATCATGCTCAACTCGAAAGAGCTAGAGCTAGAGGAGATTATGCAGAAGAAAGACGTCTTATTGCGACTTATGGCCTACGTGAAGGCCCAGTCTTTGGTGGACTCTTAGCATGGGAAAGAGGTGCAGCAGAAAGAGACCGAGCTTTAACAGCTGCTAATGAAGAAAGACGTCGAGTTCGTGAAAGAGCTGAAACAGTTGCTAGAGAAGAAAGAGCCAGAGCCGAAGCAGCTGCTCGTGGAGAAGAAATAGCTAGAGTTCGTAGAGCTCTAGAAGAAGCAGAAGCTACTAGAGCTGAAGTTATCTCTCAGCTCCGCCCAGTCCCGCCCACCCCCCTTAATGAAATTTCCTTGACAAATTTCTCTATCACTAATCATAGAAGAGCTGAAGCAGTTGTTGTCCCGGCTCCGAGTGAAAGAGCCCGAGCCGACAGAACTGCTCTTAGAGAAGAAAGAGACCTAACTGCATCTGAAACAACTGACGCTCGTACACTAGCTGCAGCTGCTCGAGAAGAAGAGGATCCTATTGTTGGATATCAGGCTCAATTCGAAAGGGCTAGAGATAGAGGAGATTATGCAGAAATAGCACAAGTATTTGAGGAGTTTCAGCTAGATGCTAGACAAGTACTACGTGTTATTGCGATTTATGGCCTAGATGCTAGAGAAGTTCAAAGAGCCCTAGATCAAAGAGCCATAGATCAAAGAGCCCTAGATCAAGCTCGTAGATTAGCTGTAGCTGAAACAGCTGCTAGAGCTCCAACGCTATCTGTACCTGCTGGAAGGCCAAATTGGTTTCAAGGGTTACCTGGAAGTGGAGTCACTTGGACAGCAGGAGGTTGGATGTTTGTAAATGGACAATGGGTAGAACCAACTAATGGATGGATGTCTCGAACTAACCCGAGAGGAGTCCATTATCAATATCCTGTTCCCAATCTACCACCTCCTAGTATTCCTCCTTCTGTAGGTATTTATTTGGCTGGAAATTGGGTTTGGAATACTCATACTAATAGTTGGCAACGTTTGATTGATCCTTCGCCGAATCCGTCTTCAGATTGGCCCAATTGGTGGCAGGGACCACCTGAAGTCAATTGGACAGCAGGTGGTTGGATGTTTGTAAATGGAGAATGGGTAGAACCTGGATGGAGGACTAGAGAGAATCCGGGAGGAGTTAATTATGAACATCCTGCTCCTACTCAAGATCCTCCTTTGGAACCTGGGGACTGGTTTTGGAATACTGATGGATGGCTAGGATGGCAACGTTGGCAAACAGCCAGGCGCAGACGCGGACGGTAAAATGGTTCCTAAACATCCAAGAGCACCCAAACCTACTCCACTCTTAGTTGGATATTATGAATGGAATCCTCACTTTGGAGGATATTGGATGTGATCTGTCGAAGGTACTTGTTTTAAACCAAGTAAATTGAGAGTACAAAATACCAAAATAGGTATTTTGTAGAGTTTACGAAAAGTTTTGCGTCAATACTTTACAGTGCATAGGCGTCAATTGGTTTATACGTCCTTGGAAACCTTGAGTTCCTGTTCCTCATACGAGATGAAATCATCGTACGCTTTTAGCGCTTCGGGTGTCCAAACAGAGCAATAACGACATTTGCAAACTCTCCAGCCCGTTTGATCAATTTTACCTGTTTCTGGATCTATTACTTTGTGATATACGTGTAGTTTATTCTCTTGAATCTTTTCAACTCCTTCTATATCACGCTTTGGCATCTTATGTATTTATTTCAAATTTTAATTTAGTTTTTCAATTTTCTTTTATATAAATAAATGCAACAATATAATTTACCGAAATATGGTGAAGGATATAATATATTACGAGATAAATGTAATTTATATAAAATATCAAATCTTGCAATAAATACTAGGTACAATTTAAGTTTTAATGATGAAGTTAATGTATTTTTATCAGATAAAAATGGTGAAATATATTTTAATAATAACAAACAACCTTTGCCAATGCAATGTATACCTTATGTTACTACATTACTATCTAAAGTAGATGATGGAACTTTCCCTGTGAATCCTGATCCTATAGGAGATCCTATAGCACACTATTCTACTGATAGTTGTAAATGTCTTCAAAGTATGTTCCTAACTGTTGGCGGAAAAGAAGTTGAGTTTACTATATCAGGTTGAGCTATTTTACCTTCAATAGCTCCATCTGATATAGAATATTATAATGAAAACATATTTTCTGGAGTTGGAATATTATAAATTAATTGACAAATCATTAATTTTTTAATTCTAAGATCTAATTCATGATTTTTAAATCTAAACCTGTGGACATCGTAACTATCTATACTCTTACTCCAGAATTGCGAAGTTGTCTTATTAGGTTATCTCTATTATAAAATGGAACACCTCCAGATTCAGTGTTATTATTACTTAAATCTAACAATCTTTGACTATTAGCTTGAGTTCCAACCATTACCATTTTTTCTTCTTCTAATGGACGAAGACTATATTCTGATAACGATGAATAATATGTAGTGTGTTTACACCAAAAAGAGGTTCTCATGTGGCCTTGTCACAAGGCTAGCAACAGTTGCTCTTAATCGTATGAATTAGTAAGAATATTCTTTTTTTAAAAAAGAATATCTAATTTGTAAGTTTTTTTAACCAAAAATTATTTTAATTACATAGTTCTTTAATAACATACGATTGTTTCATCTGTGTTGAGATCTCTTTATTAAATTTAATTGATTCACGTAACCAAAAATTATTCTGAACTTGAAGAGTATTTCTCATTTTGTTTTATTTTTTACTCTCACTTTTAAAATTCAATTTGTCCATATTCATCTAATTCACGAATAGGTGATAAACGAGATTCATTTTTAGGAACATACCAGGATGACTGGTTGGTTTCTATATTTACGTAGTAAACTTTTCCAGTCGTACTACTAATTTTTTTTATCCATGTGTGCATTTATTATAAAACAGATCATTTTTTTACAAACTTGTTAGTTAGTCTTATTAAAGATTTTTCTTATTTTGCTCTTCACAGTATGATGGATACAAATCATAGCACCATTTATCAAAATCCTCAAATTGAGTATTTAAAAATACAGATATGAATGACTCAATATTCGATAAAGTACAGTGTTCATGAACTTTAAAATATGTTTTTAAGGCATAACCAATATGCCTTGCTGCACATTCTAATTGAAGAGTCGTATCATAATTTATATATTCATAAAACTCTTCATGAAACGTTGTAACATAATAAACAGCTATATTCATAATAAAATTGTTAAATTTAAGTTCTCTTTCACTATGGTGAACATGATATATATCACTTACTTCCTTTTTTAAAAAATAAAGTACTAAAGTTTTTATTTTTTCTAATTTGATAGTATAATTTAACATTTTAATTAAAATTTTATCGTTTTAAACTACTGATTTTAAAATCAAAATAAGTAACTATAATTGTTACCAGTCTATTAAACTTAATCTTGTCTCGTACACAATTCTTTCATTCAGTATAACCAACTTTTTCTGGTCGTTTTGGTAAATCATCTCTAAACTTAAAAATCATAGAAAATGAAAGTGGTAGTTTAGGTTTACAATCAATTTTGTAATTCTGTCATTTTATATTTATAAACATAATTAGCTTTTTGTTCAAAAGTTATTTATTTTATTATTAAATAACAAAGTAAATGATTGAACAGTTGTGTAAAGACTTAAAAACTACTTATGACACGAATATACTTGATAATGAATCTGATGTTGTACAGAAAGAATTTAGAGATGTTTCTCTCGAAAATAGAAATACTAATAATGGTAGAAAAGTTCTTATGAAGCTTATATGTAATCATTATGATGAAATGATACAGAAAAATAAACCAACTGCTGAATTTATAGGAGGGCCTAAAACTCTTACTATTCATTGGCATCCAGGTTACAAAAAAATGATATATATATTTGGTGAATGGCGACATACTAACGGTATTACAGATTGTGAGAAGTTTAAAGAAGATACTAATACTATTTTAATCGAAGATTACTTATATAATTTAATGATAACAACTGACGTTTTTTTAGACATTTATTTTGAATTTATTTCCTATAAAGAAGGAGAAAATGACTATGAATTATATGAACCACCTGGTCATCGTTCACATAAAATATTTAACAAATTTAGAAAATGCTTGTATTATAATACTCGATCAAATGCAGATTGCCAATTAGCAAGAGTTCATTATTTTGATATTAGACTTAATGATGTTAAAGAAGATGATATTGAAGAAGATAAAATTAACATATTTTGGTTAAGAGGAGAATTAGGATATCTTATTTTTAAACATGGAGAAAATAGTATTTATTATTTTAAACTACTGTTAAAAAAGTATCCAAAAATAATTACTTTGTTAGAACAATTAGTTCAAGACGATATAAAAAAGGTGTGTGAGTTCATGAAAAAACAGTTAGAAGAGAATCCATATATAAAAAAAGAGTTGAGTAAAATCGATAATTCAGAATTAAAAACGTCTATTTTGACATTTTATGATAAATTAATGTCTAAAGAAGTTTCAGAAATTATTCCTAATAAACTTAAAAAATATATCTTAATTATAATAAATTATAAAAAAGAATTAGATAGTTCTCTTTTAGTGTCTATGAATTATATAAAATTACACTTTCTAAATATAATAAGTTATTTTACAGACGTTTATTTATTAGCGCGTGTGTTTAAAAATTTTGATATGTCTGAAATGGAAAAAAAGGCATACAAAGGTTCGTCCGACCAACCTATTAGTGCTCATAACATAGTAATACATTGCCGTGATAGTAACGCTAATAAATATAGAGACTTTTTGTCAAGTATTGGTTTTAATGATATTGATCACACTGGTGATTTAATGGAGGATAGATTAGAAAAGATCCCAAATACACCTAAAAATTGTTTAGATATGAGAAGAATAAAGCAGCCATTCTTTTCATATTTACCTGAAGAAAAAGAAGTAAGCCAGTTTAATAAAATAAGTATACCTACTCCAAGAAGTCCTACTCCTCCGACAAGAACTCTTACTAGAATAAGAATTTCTAATCCTCCTAGTCCAGAAAGGGTACCTAGTCCTGCAAGGGTACCTAGTCCTGAAAAGCATCCATACATCGTTATACAACAAAGATGTTGTAACAGACCAACTCAATTTCCTTCACGAATGGCAAGATGCGAAGGTGTTGGACATACATTTGCGGCTGGACTTTCATATTTTGGAAGTTTTCTATCAAATCAAGATAGTAATTTAGATGGTATAGTTGAACTAAGAAACGCTACAATGTTAAAAAACGAACCAACTTTTAAAGAAGTTGAATACTTAGATACCAGACCCTATATATCTGATCACAATGGAATTGTTTTACATTTATCTGTAGATACTGAGAGTAAACCTATTAATTTTAATATTATTTCATGTAATTTAGAAGGGTTATGTAGACAAACTAAAGATGACTCAAGATATCGTATAAAAAATATAAGAGATTATTTTACAGATGTTATTAAGAAAGGATCTATAATTGTTTTTCAAGAAATAGTATTACAAAAATTAGCAAATTCGGAATTAAATATGACAGACGAAGATGATGAAGAGAGTGTGCTTGTTAAGAAACATAAATGGGTTGATGTTGTTGGAGAAGACATACTATCAGAATTGGAAAGTATAAATGACAACTTACTTTTTATGTCTGATACATATACAGGAGGTGTATTTTATGATTCAAGTGTATGGGAATTAACGAAAACAATCGATATAAGCCGTTTATATAATGGTTTATTATCGGCTAAATTTTCAAATGCATATTTATTTAATTGTATTAGTACAAAATGTCTTTTTTGGGTGGTAAACATTCACTTAAAAGCATTTCCACCTGGTTCAATAGAACATAGTCTCGATCTTCTTAATAGTAATGAAAATGTAGATAAAGCTCATATAATAGAATTAGAACACATTATTAGTAAATTAATAATGGAATCTAACTATTTTAGAATACCCATTTATTTATGCGGTGATTATAATAATCACTCACCAAAAGATATTCTAGTAGAAAAAGCAATAGAAAAATGTATGAAATCATTAGATCATACAGAGTATACAATTAGAATTAGTACTATTCCTAATTGACCTAATAAAATGAATACATATTTTAGTTCTACAAATTAAAAATTTGTAATTTTTATTCTTCTAAGAAATAAAATGCCAACTTCCAAAAATAAAAAAAATATGCCATGTAACAAGCCTCAAAAATCATGGAAGCCTTCTAAAAAACGTGTTGTTAAAGCTTGTTCTAAAGGTAAAGAAAAAATTATACACTTTGGGGCAACCGGTTATGGAAACAATTATAATAGTATAGCTCGAAAAAGCTTTCGAGCACGTCATAAATGTGATACTGCAAATGACAAACTTACTGCACGCTACTGGTCGTGTAAATTTTTGTGGTCGAAGCAAAGCGATATTATATCATGCCCTAAAAGTCGTCGATGTAAAGGTGCATCACCTAAGCGTAAATCAGTCAAAAAGAGAAAATCGCCACGTAGGTCGCCACGTAAATCACCAACTCGTAAATCACCAACTCGTAAATCACCAACTCGTAAATCGCCTAAGCGTAAATCGCCTAAGCGTAAATCGCCTAAGCGTAAATCAAGACGTAAATAAAAACATTTTTTATAATTCAGCATCAAAATCAAAATAATAAAAGAAAAATCAAATTCTAAATATGACGGTTATTTGTGGAACTTGCTTCAAAAGAGTGTTTCCAGACGATCCAAGACAAAAAGTGATCTATTCTCATACAAAAGAAATTAGAGTAAGAAATGCAATATCTGAATATTCAGAGATAAATAAAGAGTTTGAAGGATTTATTCACGATATATTGTTATACACAGGCAATTGTGATTGTACACATAGAAGGATGATAGATCATCGCAACTTGTTTGGAAATACCATCTTGGCAGTAGAAACCGATCAGTTTCGTCATGAAGGATACGATAAATATGAAGAGGAAATCAGATATGATTATATTTATATGATACATAGTGGAAAGTGGATATTTATTCGTTTCAATCCAGATAGACGGATATAGAAGATCGTATTACTCAGTTACTAAAAGAAATTGACATACAGATTGAGGGTATCAAGATGTTTTATTGAATAGTATAATCAAAATAAAAGCGGGTGATCTTTTATTTTCGATTCTCTGCTTCGCACTACTAAAGTTGGCACTCGCATTGACAACGAGCTTTGCTGCAGTTACAGCAGTTTTCAATATTTTTTCTACATGTCGGACAATCCAAATTGTATCCTTCTTTTATAGCAAAACAACCGTAATCACTAGGTTCTAGCTTACTTTTGACATATGTGTCAAGACATGTCAGGCAAAATCTATGACCACAAGGTGTCTCTTCAAGCAGATGCATTTGAACATCAATCAGGCATATAGCACACGTCTCGGTTGGACTAATAAGACGTGTTGCAGGACACGAATCTGGACAAAAAGAATGATATTGACAAACATATTGTTCTGTGAGTTTCTTGTTTAATTCTTGAATAGAAGAAAACAAGAAATAATTATTCAGATTTGTTTTTCCAAAGTTAACACATCTATTTGTATATTCATTTACAATATTTCGTTTCCATTTGAAATGAAACGTTTTGTCGTGACTGTGTGTAATAAAAGCTATACCTTGTTTTCCAGATATGTAAAATTGGCGTATTAAATATACGGAATGACCTCTGTTATAATTGTGAGATATAATCTCATTATAAGATTTCTTTGTTATCTTGCTTGTCATTCTTGTATTTCATTCATAACAGAGACAATTAAATTCAATTTAATAAGATGCCAACCGAAAAGACTAAAATACAGCTAATGACAAAAGAAATACCTCGTGTTCAGTATGACGAGAAAAACGTCGTATATATCAGAATATGTTAGTGAATTTTATAATAAAATTGTTCAATAAACTAAAATTAGTACCTGATAATGTGGAAACACGAACATTTAAGTAATAATACTAATAAAGTATTATTATAAACTTTAATATTTCACACATGTAAAAGTTATAGTGTACACAAAGGTGTAAAAAATTGAACGTATTTAAGAGTTATTAGTATATCAGGTCATGTACATACAAGCCATCACATAACCGATCTGCTGTACATTTAACGAGATTTCTAAACTCTGTCCAGATGTAAGAGTGATGTTCAAACCATTCACAACAGTATTACCAGCTGTCCCAAAAATAGTACCAGTCGTATAAACGACTACCCCTGCAACTAGAAGACTCATAGTAGCAGTAGCACTTCCAACAGACCATATAAATGTTATTGATGTTACTGTAATAGAAGTGGGTGCGATCCACTTTGTAAAATTAGAGGAAGACGTCACACTTGTCCAGGTAGTATCATAATAACGACCTGGTGACAGATAATTACCTACGACTGTCGCATTTCCAGCAAAGTTAACACTAAAACCAGTTTGTGTTGTCCAAGATGGAGCGCTTGCACCGTTGCATCTTAAAATCTGGCCACTTGTTCCTGTCGCAAGAAAAGATGTTGTGTTTAGAGCACTTTGATATGGCAAAGCCATTGCCGAACCAAGAGACAGATTTGTTGCAAGATTTACTGAATTATTCAACAATACTAATTCCTGAGTAGTATTTGCTGTAATTACACCTAGCTTTTGAATTACAAATTCAACACTGTTTGTTGATGATGAACTGTTTGAACTAATTGTGAATGCTAAAATCTTTTCGCTTGATAAATATGACCCCCTTGGATTAACAACTGGGCTTTGAATCATAGAAATAAGAGTTGATGCATAACAAGGAGGTGTTGTTGCATTGTTGATATTAGCAAACGCAGTATAGTATTTATTTGGTACTGGACTTGTGTTAATTATATAAGTCATTGAAGAACGAAAAAATCCAGGAAAAAAATCTCCAGTTCCAGTGGGAACAGTGTAAACCGTTATAAATGGCATATTATCATTACTGGTTGTTGATCCATTAAAGATCGTCATATACAATCCTAACAAATCGCCAACAGTCATATCTAGAGAAGGAGGTAAATACCAATTTATTTTACTACTAGCAACCGTATTCTTAAAATACCATCCATTAACAGCATATTGATTTACTAACGTTGTAGGTGGTTGAGATGGAGCAACTCCATCTGCAGTTATAGCTATACTAGGATATACTAATGAGGTGTTTGTATATAATCCTAACTGACCAGTTGATCCTCTAGGTCCTGTATAACCAGTATAACCAGTAGGACCAGTAGATCCAGTATAACCAGTATAACCAGTATAACCAGTATAACCAGTAGGACCAGTAGATCCAGTATAACCAGTATAACCAGTATAACCAGTATAACCAGTAACATCAGTATGACAAATAGCACCACCAGTAGCTCCTGAGTTACTAGATAGTAAAAATTCAGGTTTTAAACTAATCATACAAACTCCTGTTGCTCCTAAAATAGTATTAAATTGAGAATCTTCAAATAAAATAGTATGAATAGCTTTGTCAAAATCAACATAACCTGTATTTTCAAAATCACCAACATTTATACCTTGTAATGCTTGAAAAATATCTTTTTGCTTATTATAAGCAAATAATCCAGAGTGTGTAATATACAATTTATTTCCTTTATCAGTAGTTTCTGATTCATTCTTAAATGAAAATATTTTTGACCCTGTAACAATACCAAACTGTTCTAATCCTGGGGGGGACGCAGAAAATTGTAAGAGCAATTCTCCTAAGCCAATTCCTGACATTTTATATTTTGACAAGTTTTTTATTGTCACGCAAAAATAATAAGATAAATATTATGTAGAATACTTCTTTTTCAAAAAAATTATCTAAATATTTAGTATTCCGAAGGCAAACGGATGTTAGATTATACTCAAATCCTAATTTGGTAAAAACATATTATAATAAGTGATGTCTCATTGTTTACTTATATAGCAGAACAACAATTACGTCGTGATCGTGATACTCACAACTGCTCAAAGCAAAATGTTATAATAATATTTTGTGAGTATTATTATAGACTTTTTTGAGATCATAAAGTCTTTTTGTACGGAAAGGAGATTTTTAATGCGGCTGAAAATAGTACGCTATAGAAAGTAACATGCCCGGCCATCATAGCTCCAGTAAAAAGTTTGAATGTAAAAGGTATGTTTTTCGCAAAAGGAGGATGAATTTTCTTCGAGAGTTTAGCATTTTTAAAATAGCTCATTTATATATATTATTTTATATTATTTTATATTATTTTATATTTTATTTAAATCCATACAAAGATCGACTTGTTTAAGATAAGTAGAGTAGATAGAAATTTTTATTTCTAAAGAAAATTATTTAGAAATACTTTTTTGAAGAAATAGCTCGGAGGAGAGGAGGTAAAAACTATAATTTGTGAGATCGATCCATTTGGAGGACTTTCATCTCTCTCAAGATTTTGAGATTAGTGAAATGGAAAGCGATATTGATTTTTTACGTCTAAATGACATAAAAAATTATTTTATTCTGCAATAATTCTGTGATATTTTGAATTTTCTGCAATATTCTGAAATTTTATTTAAAACTAAGGTTAAAATACATAAATGGAATGCGAATACTGCAATCAAATATTGAAAACAGCATCAAAAGACAGCTAAATACTGTCTTTCAAAGCAAAATAAAAAACTATCAAATGATCACATATGTGTAGCATGTGGAAAAGAATTTACTAGAAAATCTTCATTAGATGATCATCTTCAAATATGTAAAGAAAACACTCCTGAAAAAGAAATTATACGTCAATATGAACGTCGCGAAAAAGAAATTATAGGTCAATATGAAAAGAAACTTGCTGAAAAAGACATTGTGATAAAACAATTCCAAGATGATCAAAGAAAGCAAATCAATGATTTAACTGATCGAATACAGTCAATGGCAGAGAAAGCGATAGAGAGACCATGGGAAACAGTTGTTGAGATCGAACAAGAAACTGAGAATATAGAAGAAATATCAAATGAACCATATGAACTTGCCCCTCTTGAGCTAGATAATGGTTATATTATAGAAAGTAGAGAAGAAGATGGATATATAAACATTACTAACCTATTCAAAGCAGGTGGGAAAGAATTTAAGCATTGGAATTCGCTTAGTAAAACAAAAGCTTTTCTTAAAGCTCTTTCTACGGCGGTCGGAATTCCGACCGCCATACTAATTCAGTTAGGAACTGGTTCAAAATTTGGAACTACTGAAGAAACTACTGGTACTTGGGTTCATCCTCAGGTTGCAATTAATATAGCACAATGGATATCCCCTCAATTTGATGTTAAAGTCTCTGCTTGGGTAAAGGAGGAGATTACATAGAAATTTTTATTTCTAAAGGTAATTTTTTATGAATTTTGATTTTCATAGAAAGAATTTTTTTGGAGAAATCTTTCGGAGAAGGTCGAAAAATCCTAATTTTTTGAGGTCTATCCATTTGGAGGACCTTCATCTCTCTCAAGATTTTGAGATCAGTGAAATGGAAAGAGAAAAAAAGTAATATGCAAAAATTAGTACATTTTATCTTAAAATTAAGACTCATACCTCATTATTTATCAATGTTTCTCAATGTTTCTCTTTTTTTGAGATATAGATATTTAAAATGAAATTTTTAAGAAATAAATGAAGTGTGAGTTTTGCGGAAATGAATTTTCTAACAAAACAAGTTTAAATTCTCATCAAAAGACCGCTAAATACTGTTTAGACTTAAGAAATGAACAGGTTACATTATATAGTTGCGAACATTGTAAAAAAGGTTTTACTAAACCTTTTCATCTTCAAAGACATCAAGAAATATGTAAAACAATTGACGCAAACACATTATTAAACCTAAAATCTATCAAACAAGAAAATATTGAATTGAAAAACCAACATATAATATACAAAAAGGAAATAGAAAATAAAAATATGATAATACAAGAACAAAAACTTATTATTGAGGAGCAGAAATTGGCAATAAAAGAATTCCAAGACGACCAAAGAAAGCAGAACAAGGATTTAACTGACAGAATACAGTCAATGGCAGAGAAAGCTATCGCCAAACCATCCACATTAAATCAAACAAATCAGATAATAAACAATATGATGCCAATAACGGACGCTCATTTACAAGAACATATCCATAATCTAAATCCTGTTCATGTACAGAATGGAGCATCTGGATATGCAAAGTATGCACTTGAATATCCTCTAAAGGATATGATTTTATGTACTGATTTTCAAAGAAGAAGTTGCAAATACAAGGACGAAAATGGAAATGTTGTATCTGATCCAGAAATGACAAAGATAACAAAAAGGTTATTTTCTGCTATTAAGGAGCGAAATGAGGAGTTAATTAATGAGTACTCAGCTGAATTACAGGCAAAATGGAAAAGTCTAAATATGTTAGGTAATTCTGATATGAATGAGGACGAAATGGTTGATTTTTCTAGCAAAACAAATGATGCGTTGGAATTTGTAATGAGTGTGTTATCTCAGAAGAGACAAGTAAATGAGATGGCAGATGGTATGAAACCAGAATTATTTTATGGTTTCATTAGAGAATTAGCAGCAGGTTGTTATCGTGCAGATAAGTAACATACTCTCAAAATAAACTTTATTAACAAATAAGTAATAAAAATGATTATTCTAATTAGATAGCTTTTTTTTCAAATATAAAAACATCATATTAAAAATTAAAAATTTTTAATATTGTTATTAATAAATAATGTCAAGATATTGCTATTCAAAGTTAAAAAATACTTGGTCATATGAACATAGACAACCGACTTACTCTTATACTGATCCACCTCCGAGTTACAAAATTAACTCTTATACTGATCCAACTTCAAAAGGTTTAGTTGTATTTGATATTGATGATACTTTAAGAGTAGTTGATCTGCAACAATGGGCTGATTGTCAGTGGAGAACAAAATGTGGTTTTCCAAATAATACTTTAGCTGATACTCAAACGAGAGCTGTTAAAGCTATAAATACTTTTTATGCATTGGGTTATGATATTGCTATTTATACTAGAGAACAAACGCCAGAAGTTACGGGTAAGGGAGGTGCTTTGGAGTATGTAACTGGTCTAGCAAGTAAAATTGATCCTCTTTATAAAACTAAATTTACCCAAGATATTTTAGTTAATTATGAAACTAACATAATGTTTGGAACTAGTAGTAAATATGGTCCTAATAAAGGACAAGGATTGATAAAATTAGCTGATCTTTTAAATATACCGCATAATAAGGTTGTAATGTTTGATGATGGGAACGACAATATTAATGATATTACTCAGAATGGATTTTGCGGAATAACTGTTAGTAATACTCCTTACACTTGCGGTATTTCAGAAAAGAATTTAAGTGACGGTGTAAATTTTATGTACTCTGGACAATGCCCCACTGTTATCCTAAATCCTTCTCCAAAAATGGGTGCATGTGCTACTTGTACTAAGTATCAACCATGCACAATCATAACGGACACCGTTGCGGATAGTAGTAGCACAACTCTAGATGGACCGCCGCAATGGTTTGTGCCGGCAGACTTCTCGGCCGAACAAGACCTAAAGAATAAACAGATACAAGGTACAGTCGTTCCAGGCTCATTGTTCGTAGACATGAATGAAGGCCCTATGGTGGCGTACAAATGGTACATGAATTCGTGAGAAAGAAAATTGTGTAGATCCTAAGTATCAAGTCGTTTTTTTATTGCTCTTGGTATGAGTTCCGAAGATAAAACAAATATGGTTTATTCAAAAAAGGAACAGTGTACTCATGATACATTTACCAGCCCATTGAGAACATAATTCTACAAAAAATAAGAAATAATCTAAAAGAATGAGTTCTAAAATGAATGAAAAATATCTTAGACCAGAAGAAGTGTCAAAAATAAGCCAAGTTACTACTAGATCACTCGAAAATTAGAATAATCAAGGAATCCTTAAATGCATTAGAACAAAAGAACTATCTGTATTACAGATTTTTCTAAAAAATTATAAAAATTTAATACGACGCAAATGAAATTGTAAATAGTTAATTAAATGTCTAGCACAATAAAAAATGAAATTTTATCTATTTCATTTTACATAAAATCATCGATGAAGAGTTTAATACTGAGTGTTATTCACAAGACTTTAAAATTACTCTAAAAAAGCAAGAAACATTATTACAAACCATATTAAAAGAGACTCTATCATTAGAAATATAAATGATTTTTTAATACAAGTTTAATAAAGAGAGTAAGAAACATGCCGAGATTACCAATCAAGAAGGTTAAAATGGAAGTCCCAGAGAATATGTTGTCTGAGATGCAGGCGTATATGGAACGTCTGCATGTTTCGTCAACTGTTGAAGCAGTAGAAGAAACTATGACAGACGTAGTCCACCAATGCGAAGTAAGTGGTGTCTTTGATCACAGAGTATCAGAAAATGGAATGTGGCAGTTTCAAGTAGCGTGGAAAGGATTTCGAAAGAAGGAATGGGTAAACGATGAAGACTGTAATTGTGACTCTGCGATTTCAAAGTACTTGAAAGACAAGAATATTCATACTGCTTACCTTTTCTGTCGTGTAAGTACACCAGATCAAGCCACATCGGTCAATGTATCTCTTGAAGCTCAAGCTTCCGAATTGAGAACAGCCGCTATTAATTTTGAGAGAATCAAGGTTTATTCAATTTCTCAAAGTGCCTTTCGTAATATTCCAAAAACACTTCGCAGTATAGGCGAGTCGGCATTACCAGGAGATGGTATTTTTGTATGGCGAGTAGATCGGCTTTCGCGAAATATTATCACGTATCTAGCATGGATTGAGGAACTTAACGATCGAGGAATTATTCTCTATTCTCACCAAGAAAATCTCACATATTCAGAAAAGAAGCTTGATTTCTTGCAAGCAGTTCTGAATGCTCAACGAGAGGCTGTTATTTTGGGAGAAAGAGTAAAGCTCTCTTACAAGCACAAGCGTGAACGAGGTGACGAACGAGTTGGTGGCTTGCCATACGGCAAGAAATATCATAGACTCTTGCGAGAAGACGGAATGACGCTACGAAAGACTGTTGTTGACCATCCAGACGAGATGGCTGTTGTCGACCGCATAGTAAAGAATAGATTCGAATCTGCAGATAAACTGGCTCAACAACTCAACAGTGAAGGAATTACTAAGCGAGGCCGAAAGTGGAATAAGTTGTCTGTCATTCGTGTTCACCGCAAGATGAACAATAAAGTGTAAATTATATTCTGATTTGTAATAAACAATACTAACAAAGTATTGTTTAAAATTAATGACAATGAGAACATAGTATCGTTTCTTATGGTAATATTTTTACAAATGAAAATACAATTTGTCACTGTTTGTTACACGATGATTTTATTGTTTACGTATTAGTCGTGTTTTGTTTTTTATAAAAAGAAGGGTACGTTAATATATTTTCGTCACCGTCGGTTTCTTCGTCGCAACCTGAATCAGCGTCTTCTTCACCAGGATCTTTATATGCTATAACATAAACTGATTCATCAAGATTTTTATAATATCCTTTACAACTAGGTAACTTATCACATAATTTTTTAGTTGCGTCTTCACCATCTGGACCTTTTTGCATGTAAAAACGTTTAAGACAAACTCCATCATCATCACTATTATTTGAAATAGAAACATAGTCCTTGTTAGGTCCTTTTGTCTTAAAAGTACTATAATAATTATTTGGATCATGAGAAGGTATTTTGGAGCATTCTAACGGATTTTTGTCACTTATTATGAAATTTCCACCATTATCATAAACATAATAGCCGCTACTAGAAACATACAAATTTATATGAATCCAGCCCCGTAAAGGAGCTTCTAAACCATGTGTAGCTCCATGGTAAGAAGTAAATCGAGGCTAGAAAATACCAAATAGGTA
>Ga0247844_1003718_pt1 | contig 21898 bp, 15 predicted proteins | sample LaCtaG_FD_192421 | JGI IMG/M metagenome (GOLD analysis project Ga0247844, IMG submission 192421) | Freshwater microbial communities from meromictic Lake La Cruz, Castile-La Mancha, Spain - LaCruzMarch201714.5m_1 | ecosystem: Environmental > Aquatic > Freshwater > Lake | place: Spain: Castile-La... | reverse complement strand
AATTAATTCAAAATGATCTTGCATTAATGTACACTGAAATTATCAAAACCCAATGCGTCAACTTTCAGCTGGGAAGACTTAAGGATTCAAACCAGGATAATTTTGTCATGATCTCTCTGGGTAAAAGCAATGCTTGTCGTGAAGCCTTACAAATTGCGCGCACCTGTCGTAATCTCTTAGGTGCTAATGGCATTAGTCTTGAGTACCATGTAATTCGTCATATGCTCAATCTTGAGTCAGTATTTACTTACGAAGGCACTGATAACGTACATAAGTTAGTTTTAGGGCGGCATATTACAGGACTCAATGCTTTCGATAGTTAGAGCTTAAACTTAATTCCCTGCGCTAATGGCAACTCCAGCCCCCAATTAATAGTATTCGTTTGTCTGCGCATATAACTTTTCCACGCATCAGAACCTGCTTCCCGGCCTCCACCGGTTTCTTTTTCACCTCCAAAAGCACCTGTAATTTCCGCACCTGAGGTGCCTATATTAATATTTGCAATTCCACAATCACTGCCTAACACACTTAAAAACAATTCCGCATGGGATTGTTTTTCTGTAAACAAGGAGGACGACAATCCTTGCGGAACATCATTTTGTAATTGCAAGGCTTCTTCCAAGGATTCAAACTGAAATAGATACAAAATAGGGGCAAACGTTTCTTTTTGTACTAATTGATGAGAATGATTAAGATTGGAGACCAAGGTTGGCTTCACATAACAGCCATTTCGATTTAAAACTTCTCCACCATATAAAACACACCCCCCGTTTTCTTTGATGAGTTCTATCGTATTCTTATATAGGCTTACTGCCGCTTTATCTACCAGAGGCCCCATATGATTTTTTAGATCCATGGGGTCCCCAATATGAATTTGCTGGTAAGCACCAATTAATCCCGCCACAACTTCTTGATAACGGCTTTGATGAATAAATACTCGCCGCGTACTGGTACATCTCTGCCCTGCAGTTCCTATTGATCCAAAAACAATAGCCGGAACGGCCAAACTTAATCTGGCGCTATCATCAATGATAACAGCATTATTTCCCCCAAGCTCTAGGATAGTCCGACCCAGACGCTTTGCAACGAGACTTGAAATGTGTCGACCTGATTCACTTGAGCCTGTAAATGACACCAGATTTACACGTGAATCAGAGCATATTTTTTCTGAGATTTCTCTAGACTCAGGAATTACCAATGATAGCACCTCTGGACATTGGTTTTTTGATAGGACCTGCTGACAAAGTTTGTGCAGAGCAATTGCACATAGAGGTGTTTTACTTGAAGGTTTCCATATTACTGTATTTCCAGAAATTAGTGCTATAAATGCGTTCCACGCCCATACTGCCATTGGAAAATTAAATGCGGTGATTACTCCAATTACACCATACGGATGCCACTGCTCATATAAGCGATGGTGTGGGCGCTCAGAATGCATGGTTTTTCCATATAACATCCGTGACTGACCCACCGCGAAATCAGCCATGTCTATCATTTCTTGGACTTCACCGATACCTTCTTGTTTCGATTTACCCATCTCTAATGAAATCAGTTCTCCTAGGATCAAGCGATGAGTCCTCAATAAATCAGCAATTTGTCGAACAATCTCCCCACGTTTTGGCGCCGGAATGACTCTCCAGGCTAGAAAGGCATTTTGTGCTCTTGCAATCACCTCATCCACGTCATCTTCTGTACAAGTATTCACAACACTAATCACTTCATCAGTAGCTGGATTAATGCACTGAATTTTCGGCACTCCTTTTTTAGGGGACCACGCACTGCCACAATACACCCCAGAGAGTGGGTGGATTAAATCTAACTTTTCCAGGATATAAGCTTTTTTCTTCATGTTGTTATCCTTATCTGAAACAAGTTGCAAAACGATTTTCTAAAAAGAAATTAAAATCAAAGCGTTCGTGAAGAATTAACCCTTTTGAAGATACCGGATCATTCAATATCATATCAATCACAGCACATACAGAGGATGCTGTCGCTGTTTGCATAGCAGTCCAATATAAGCCCCTAAATTGATGGGGATAAATTTGATGAAAATAATGTTTTTCATCAAATTGCCCATCTTTGTAGCCGGTCACTGACGCATATAAAATTAAAAAATCATCGACGACACGTGGCAAACATTGATTTAAAATTTTTAATAAGGTTGGTTTGTCGTTTTTTAATTGTAAATCATGCATTAAAAAACGCATTTTTTCACAATGCCCCGGATAACGAATGGTTTTATAATTCAAATAATTGACAAGGCCTGCTTTTGTTTCAACCAAATGCCCACTTCCACCTGAAGTGGTAAATGCCTCAAATTCGCAACCACCTAACATTAATTTCTCTAAATCATCTAAGGGCTCTAACATCACTATTTTTCTATCTTCAATGGCCGGGCATAAATTGCTGTATTGGTTAATAAGCCCATCCAAGGACCAGGTTAACCCATATTTAAAAGCATTATCAATATACTGAGGCAACCCACCTACCCTTAACTTTACTTCATGGCATTCATCAAACAAACTCATCAAATATTCCGTGATGATATTGATAAACCCGGGGGCCACACCACATTGAGGAATAAATGCATGTGTGCTCTGACGCGCTAATAACTTTATTTTACTGGTCGTTTGAACATCTTCAGTAAGATCAAAATAGTGCACCCCAATTTTTCTGGCCGACTGGGCAATATATTCATTTAAAAAATAGGGTAGTGCAGAAATCACCGCATCAATCTGACATTCTTGCATATAATCTTGCAGTGGTTTGAGTTGCGTTACATCCAAACTTTTTAAGGATATTTTCGGATAAAGTGATAATAGCTTAACGGCATTGGGATGCTCTATATTAGAATCCACTAAAAAAACGTCGTAATCTTTGCTTTCTAACAATAACACAGAAATCAAACTTCCGACTTTACCTGTACCGATGACCATCACTTTTCTCATATTGCCCCCAGAAAAAAACACAGACGCTCTTTTATAACATTAGCAGTTTTTTAAGGTATTGCACGGGCATGGATGTGTTTTTTTACACACTTTTTTACACATTCAGAAATCAAAAACATTCCATTAATATGGGCATGATATTATTTTATTAAGGCCTAGAAAGTAGGTTAACCAGTTTTCCGCCAACTGCTCTGGACTTCTGTATAAGGATATAATATTACGCGAGGGACATATAATGACACTAACAATACCGGACTTGGATTTACCATTTTAATCAGTAGAGCTGTTTTTTCAGGAACAATTGTATCTATAGATTTAAACGCATTTAACCAATAGGCTTATATCAAGTAACGAAGTCGTGGAAGTTTTTCCATGAATGCAAACATCTTTGCTGATCCCACTTACTGGGATGCTTCACCACAGGGGTATAATGAAACTGTTGGTAATGCTGCCATTTACTCTGCAGCTTTTGGATACAACTATTAGCAATTAATCAGTGCGGATATTGAATATATCTATCGCCCTTCTTATTCTTATTCCAAATTTCAAACATCAACATCCAATACAACTTCTTATTATAATGGTGCGAAAACGCGTTACTTTGATTTGCAAAGTAACTCTCTCATGGCAAATCAAAGTGCATGGCGCAGCAATGTCTGATTCTCTAAAAGTGGCCTTTGGAACATCTATGCCATAGAACCTTTTATAGGGGGTGGATTAGGCGTTGGCTTCAATAATGTCAGTAATTTTCATTCTGTTAAACCAAGTGGCGAATAAGTTGCCATTAGGCAGGATAATATCAGAAGATCTTTAGCATGGGAGTTGTCTGCGGGTCTTCAACTAATCAATAATAGCAGCTTTAATTTGGCAGCTGGATATCGTTATTATAACGGTGGAAACTTTTCTTCGAATGATTTTAGTATGAACTTCTTTACATACAGCATCCCTTGGAAAGGTACTGTTCAAGCCAATGAATTTTTCGTTACCCTAGCATATAGAATTGACTCCTAAATTAGTTTCACACTTCAATGCGAATTGCGAATTGCGAATTGCGAATTGCGTGAGATCGTTTGATAAATAAAATTTTATTACCAGGTTTAAAACTCAGAATTATAAGAAAGCATTGTATCGCTGTTTGCTTTCCAAGCTTGAAATGTCATGGCATATTGATTTTCCACATCGGCAGGATGGTGTTGTTCTGAAATGCATTGAAATTTATTTTGAGGAATTTCCGGGAAATAGGTATCTACCTTACAACTTGCGTGGACTTGAGTGATAATGATTCGTGACGCATAAGGCATGGTCAGCTCATAAATTTGCTGCCCACCTATCACCATAATTTCAAGCCCATCGAACTGCTGGAGATCTTCTAAACAATGTATGACATCAACGGCCTCTATCAGGCTATTTTGTTTGGATAATACGATGTTTTTTCGTCCTGGAAGTGGCCGCCCAATCGATTCAAAGGTCTTTCGCCCCATTAATACAGGTTTTCCAAGAGTATGTTGCTTAAAGAAAACCAAATCGCGAGGCAAATACCAAGGTAAATGCCCTTGAAATCCTATCCCTCTATTTTCATCATAGGCTGCAATTAATGATAATTTCATCTATTTCCCCCTTCTTTCCACCATCATTTTTGCCATCTCGATTGCAGCTCTTAAACTACCAGAGTCTGCAAGGCCACTCCCGGCAATACTTAAAGCTGTGCCATGATCTACAGACGTTCTCACTATCGGAAGTCCTAGGCTGACATTTACAGCCAAGCCAAAGCTTGCATATTTAATTACTGCCAGCCCTTGATCATGATACATCGCAATGAACGCATCGATGTTTTTTTCTAGATACATCGTATCAGCTGGAAATGGCCCAGATATGTCAATACCTTGATGCTTTAGTTTTTGGATGGTTGGGATAATGATAGCGCACTCCTCATGTCCAAGACTGCCATTTTCTCCAGCATGGGGATTTAATCCTGAAATTGCTATTTTTGGCTTTGAAATTGCAAACTCTAATTTTAAAGCTGTATTTACAGTTGTCACTACGGAAATAATTTTTTCTTCGGAAATAGCATCAGCGACTTGTCGCAATGGTAAATGGGTCGTAACTAAAGCCACGCGGAATTGTGGATTGGCTAACATCATCACCACTTGAGGGGACTGGCATCGCTTTTGAAAAAACTCAGTGTGCCCCAGAAAGTTTGCTTGAGCTTGTTGCAGCTGAGCCTTATGAACAGGTGCGGTCACTAAAGCACTAAACTCGCCCGAAAGACAGGCATCACACGCCGCTTTCAACATATTTAAAACTGCCGGCGCATTATTCGCATTCAGCAAACCAGGTTGCACAGCATCCTGACAAGGAAAGTCCCACACCATAAGCTCGCCTGCTTTGGGTGTGTAACCTTGCTCATATCGCACAAAATCAATGTCCTTGCCTAATAATTTGGCACGCTCTGAAAGAACTCTTTGGTCTCCTGCAACGACCAGAAAAGGAAATAAATCTCCCATCGATACACAAATATCCGGTCCAATTCCTGCAGGCTCGCCAGATGTAACAATTAAGGGGCGCAAGATTATATCACAGACTTATCAATTACATTCAAAAAGGCCTGGGTTCGCAAATGCTGTTGCCAGTTTTTCACAGCTTCTGCAAAACGTTTTTGTTGCAACATACTTCTGACCTTCTGTCGCTGAAAAGCTACAGAATCATCTTCAACTTTCCGTTCTACGACTTGCATCACATGCCATCCAAAAGGGGTTTTAACTGGGGCACTGAGACCCCCATTAGCAAGTTTATCCATTACTTCTGCGAACTGTGGGACCAATTCATTGGACACCACCCATCCCATGTCGCCACCTTTAACTGCAGTGGCCGCATCCACAGAATACTGCTTAGCCAATATCTCGAAAGATTTACCACCTTGGATTTGTCGATAAATATTTTGAATGGAATGCTCTGCTTCCACCTCTGTCATTTGTGGGCCTGCTTTAATTAAGATATGTTTCACATGTGTTTTAGTCAGTTTATGATGTAACTCGTCATCATTAATACCCACTAATTTAATCAACTGCCAACCGTTGCCGGTACGAATAGGTCCTAGAGTTTCATTTAATTCCATATTTTGGACATTCTTTGCAAAGATATCAGGAAGCTCTGCAAGATAGCGCTCGCCGAGATCCCCGCCCTCCAAGGCAAATTCATCACTTGATTCAGCGATAGCCATTTTACTAAAGTCCTCGCCTTGCCTGGCCAGTTGGATTAATTTTTCTGCTTTTTGTTTCGCCTCAGCCACTTCTGCAGTACTAGGCTCTTCAGACACAGGCACTAATATATTAAACAGATGGAACTTTTTTTGTCCGGATTGCTCAGCAACTGCTTCTTTAAGATAGCTGTCCACTTGACTTTCATTAATATGAATGTCGCGACCGACTGCCTGTTGCTGCAAACGCGTGATGACCACCTCTTTTTTTAAATTATTTCGATATCTATCCCAATTCATACCTGCTTTGGCAATTTCTGCCTTCATCTGATCGACGGTAAGCTTATTCTGCAAAGCAATGTTTTTAATGATGTCGTCTAACTCTTCATCTTCAAGCACAATATTATTATTCTTGGCAAACTGTAACTGCAAGGTTACATCAATCAAATGTTGAAAAACTTGTTTACGCAAGGCTTCATCAGAAGGCATATCAACATGACGGGCCGCAAGTTGTTGTTTGGTTTCAGTCAAATTCGCATCAATTTCCGTTTTTGTAATGATCGAATCGTTGACTTCAGCGACAACAGTGTCTAAGGGTTCGGAAAAAATGCAGGTAACGCTGAATAGACCTACTAAAAAATAAATGAATTGCTTCATGAATATGCCTCATTTAATGCTTGAATATATTATATAATCCAGGTAAATAGCTTTGTAATGTCGATGAAGGATCGCTATTAGATGCCGATCCCAGACCCTTTAATAAAATTTGAAAATAAATATTATTATTGTATTGCGGAGCTAATGTTTGTGGCTGAATACTCTGAAAAGCTCTACCACCGATAAAACGCATTGCCCAACAACAACTATCGTATTGTATACCACCTAGCATCATCATGGCATAACCATTGCTGATATTATGACTATATGCTGCAAGACTACTCCATTTTTCAGTAAAAGGCCAGGCATACGCCGCTGAGATCTGATTTAATGAATTAGGGTCAAATAGAGGAGGCTGCGCATTTGTTGACCCAACAGTTTGAATGACGTTGCCATTCACTAAATAACTATAGCCAAGATGAAGCAAACGCTCAGGCGTCGGTTGATAATGTAGACTCATATCACCATTATTGGTTTTCTTCTCACCTACATCATACACATACCCGCCAACCATGGACCAATTGGGATTAAGGGAATACACCATGCGCGATGCAATGGGAGACACGTTGGCTGTAGGTGATGTAGAACCTAAAGTTAAAGGAATATCCTGACAATTTCCCCTACTGTCTATTGAATAGCAAAGATTCAATTGTCTTGATTTAAAATAACCAATTTGCCCGACACTCATGGTCAACTTTTCTTGACCAGAGGCATTACTTATTAAGCGCGAAGTTAAGGCATACGATAATTGATTGGTATCACCAATTCTATCATATCCCGAGAAGCGATTCGGGCGAAACAACTGATCGGTATTAAATATCATATATGCAGACTCAAAGGCAGGAACCACCGTCTGATTTTGATATGGGACATACAGATAAAATAACCTAGGCTCAATGGTTTGTTGCCAATATTCATAATACTTATCAAATAATAAACCTGAATCAACGCTATAACGGGGAATGGCTACCGAATAATTCTCAACAGCCTGCGGTAGTACATGTGACAATTGATACAAATTCCCTAACACCTCAAAAGTAGGCTGCACATATCCATAACTTTTACGCATAGGCAAGGTAAATAAGGGATTAAGATGCAATCTTGGGCCTTCGGGAAAATAGTTGCCACCGGTCCATTTAAATTGGTCAAATTGCCCAACAAATTGAAATGAACTATCCCCTAATAAATGATCATAGCGACCTTGGGTGTAGACCTGCGGCTGTCTTGCGTATAAATGTGCGATAGCCGATTGATTAATAGGCTGTAAGGTTTGATAATTTTGTAGCATACCACGCATGATCCAATGATCAGTTTCATAATTAAGCTGCCCTTGACGCAACAGCTGGTTTTCAGTCATCACTGATAAATTAGAGCTAAAATCTTGTAAATAATAATCATCAGATACTTTTTGATAATCAATTTTCAAGCCCAGTTTATCTAAAACTGTAGTTTGATCATGCCAAATGACGGACCAACGATTTTTTGACAATAATTGTAACCGAGGATATTGAGGAGCATTTGAATTAAGAAATTTTGCAAACTGCTGATCATTGGGCAAAAATTGCCCGACGAACATCCCATCTGAATGTTTGTCAAGATAACGAAATTCCCCCCCCATCATCAAACCCCGTAAAGAATAAATATGAGGTACAATAGTTGCATCATAATTCGGGGCCATATTCCAATAAAAGGGCAACGAATAATCATAACCACTGATATTGGTAAACCCTAATGTTGGCGTCATAAATCCTGACTGCCGTTTTGAAGAAATTGGAAAGCTTAAATAAGGAAGATAAAAAACCGGCTTATCAAAGAGTTTAACCACCGTATGTCTCGCCACCCCACGTTCAGTCTTAGGATTTAATTCCAATTGACTTGCCATGATTTTCCAGGCGGTGGATTCTGGTGAGCAGGTCGAAAAACTGGCTTGCTTCAAATGTATTAAACCATCGGCAGATCGTTCGATAAATTCTGCGCGCCCCCAACCTGGAAGGGCCGCATGAGCGCGATTTAAATCGAGACGATACGCGGCGTTCCAAACATAACCAATTCCCTTTTCAGGGTAGTATTGGGCATAGTCAGCAACAATTTTTTTACCTGGCTCACGAATAGAAACATTATCAACCAACTCTATGCGCTCAATTTTGCCTGTTTTTTTATTTCTTAAAGCATATGCGGTATTGGCTTCTAATAATTGTTGATTGTACTGCACAGAGACGTTGCCAGCTAGTTTAGAACAACCCGACTCATTTAGGTCCAAAGAATTGGCTGTCAATTTCATTTGATTACTTGGCAAATCATCGACAGCTGGCAATGATGCAAACTCACCGCCACAACAGGATGAGAAATTGATATCCCCTATCCATTGCAAATATTGTAAAAATGCATCGGAATTTGAAAATTTGGATATTAACTTTTTTTGTTGCTGCATAGATATACATGCAGCAATAGGTTCATTTCCTAAAGCAGGAATATCCTGTGAAAACACGAAAATCCAAAAAAACAATGATAATCGTGTTAAATTTTTCATTTTTGTTATTATCACAATCTAACCATTCAGCTATAATGTAATTTTTTATAGCCATCTATAATAAATCGACTTTTCAAATGCTGGAAGTATATCATGCTTAACTCATTAGACACACTGCATTTATGGCTTTCTCAAACCTGCCAGTTTTCCATTGAAAAAATCATCTCGCTGGCTGGGGATGCAAGCTTTAGACAATATTTTCGTATACATGGCTATTTTCCTAATGAGTCATCGCGTCAATTTATGCTGATGGATGCAAGTTCTGAAAATGAAAATATTCACCAATTTATTCAGATTGCTAAAATACTCAAAAACATGCGTATAAACGTCCCGGATATTATCAGAGAAAGCCCTAATGAAGGTTTTCTTATACTGGAAGATTTTGGAGATGACTTACTCCTGTCCAAACTTAACGACCAATCCGCTGATTTTTTCTATACTAAAGCCATCGATATTTTATTGCAAATACAAGCTCAGCCAATACCTTATCAGCTTCCTTCATTTGATATTCCTTATATGCTAAAGGAAATGCAACTCTTCCAGGATTGGTTTTTAGAACAGCATTTAAATTTAAAACTGTCGGCAACTGAACAACAGTTAATTAAAGCAAGCTTCCTTAATATCGCCAAGACCATTGACGGCTATCCCAAGTCTATGATTCATCGAGACTTTCATTCAAGAAATTTAATGGTACTACCTAACAATGACTTGGGAGTTATTGACTTCCAAGACGCTATGATTGGCCCTAGAGCTTATGATCTGGCCTCTCTTTTAAAAGATTGCTACATTTCCTGGGATAAAAAACAACAAATAAAATGGTCTACCTATTTCTATCATGGCTTGAAAACCGAAACCGAGATCAATGACTTTTTAAAAGAATTTTCCTTATGCGGCATTCAAAGACATATCAAAGTGTTAGGCATTTTTAGCCGACTCAATTACCGCGATGGGAAATCCAGGTACTTAGCTGATTTGCCTCTCACCTGGCAATATCTAACGCAAGCCCTAGAGGACCATCCAGAGCTCGCTGCATTTAAAAACTTCATTAAAAGTAAAGTCGAGCCTCTTTTTCAATCTAACTTAATACCATGTTAAAAACCGCACTTATTTTTGCAGCAGGTAGGGGTGAAAGGCTATACCCCTTAACAAAAGAAACACCTAAGCCAATGTTGCGTCTCGGTCAACATCCCATTTTAGAATATCATTTAATCAAGCTTAAAAATGAAGGATTTACTGACGTCATCATCAATCACGCATATTTAGGTTATCAAATTAAAGCCTATTTTGGTGATGGGAAGTCCTTTGGATTGAACATTGAATACTTCAGCGAACCGCCTGGTGGATTAGAAACCGGCGGCACATTAGCTGCATTAAATTATTTTGGGAAGTTGCACGAAGAGTTTTTATTGACTATCAATGCAGACATTGTCACATGCTTCCCTCTTCATGGCTCCATATCTCTATCCAAAGATGTCAACGCACATCTCATATTAATCCCCAAATCCGAACAATATCCCACCCCCAATTTTGGTATCAGTCACAAAGAAAAAATTACCAACATGAATAAAAAATATATTTTCTCAGGTATCGCTTTTTATAGAGTTAAAGCTCTTGAAGAACTACCTATTGGTCGGTATAGCATTCGAGATTGGCTATTTCAACAAGCTCAGGAAGAAAAGTTAAGCGGCGAGGTGTTCTATGGTTCATGGGATGACATTGGCTCAATTGAACGTTTTAAATGCATTCAAAATAATTGGAAATAACGTAACGTTCACGGCCGTTTCTTACACTATCTCAAAAATTTATAATTAACCCAAGAGGCTTAAATAAATTCTTACTTTCAAATTACGGATTATTATTTATAAGCTCAACATATTACGGGTGCGGTGTATTGTACAAAAGCCAGTTGTAAATTTGGATGCTGTTTTAAGAATAATACTAGGTCATTTTGATAGGCGAGCATGCGAGATTAACCTAAATCCAGCTGAAGTAACTTCTTGAACAATCATTGTTATAAAATGACAGCGACATATACCTGCTTTTTGATCCAGTCCATCGCTTATCTTTGCCCAAAATCAACCATGACCTCGTGCAATAAATACACGTTAAGTAAAAAAGGGTAAAAAATAGAGCATTGCACTGATGGTGATTTTTTTAAGCAGCTAAATTTAATTAGAAAAAGTGCTGACTAGGTTGCAGAATGGCTACTTTCACCTTCAATCGTTAACTTATTAACAGTAATGATGACGTTTTTAGATAGTGGACTGAAAAAGTACTTGGTCGAATTGAAATCAAAATTTTTAGGACTGACCACACTATCATCCTCTGCGAAAAATTGATTGCCTTTTAATTGAATATGATTGTTTTGCAACCCCATTAAATAATATCCATCTAAAATACTTTTAAAAACCTCAAAATTCTTCTGATTGCTATTCGACCATTCCAATAATGGGATCTGCTCGACACCATACTCAACTTTGACCTCATTTTCCTCATCAAAGGTAATGGTCACTTGCAGTGAAGGTAGATTAAAAAAGTTATTTTCAATCCGCAACAAGACCAGCGAGACCTCATCCAAATTTCCGGGCGCCATGATAGGAGGATAACCATGAATAGCATTTTCCCTGGCAGTTTCTTTAATTTTCACGAGATTTTGAGCTACTGTTTTTAAATCGCTCTCGGATAAATTTCTGATCTCCATATTTCTGACAAGTTCGGCCAAATACTCTAGTGTTTCAGGGAGGTCTATGAAGGTTCTAAAAGAATCTAGCACTGTGCCCATCACAATTTTTCCCATACTTATATACCTCCCATGATTATTATCTATATTTCTTCTAAAACGTGTAATGGTTTTTTACAAGTTTCAAAAACTGGCGTATTTTGTTGTTTCATCAAAAACTCATCCACCTGCATTGCATCATATCTTGCAGACTCTGCAAGCATAACAGCCTTTTTTTCAGCCAGAAGAATGTTTCCTTCCTGTACTTGTTTATCTAACCAAGTGGGCATTTGATGGAATTTCAATCGCTTAATGTCCGGTATCTTTGAATAGACATCTGACAATTGCAGATATTGTTGCAAAGCCATTTCCATTCGATCGACTGGTTGTTCAGCTTGACCACTTAAATAAATACTTTTCTTAATTCGCTCACGATATAAATGATTGCCAGTCATCTCAAGCGCCAAGTCTTTTTCTAAATTATCATGCGGCATTTTATAGGTCTGGCCTAAAGGCGCCACCACCAACCGCATCATCCAGGCTAAGGGGCGAATAGGATACTCACGAATAAAACCGATTAAGGCGGCCTGCGTTTTAGCATAACAATATTGAACTGCCCACTGCGCCTGAACTTGCAGCAAAGCATCGCTTTCCACATAGGACTGCTGATCTGCAAAAACTGACATGGCGAGATACAAGTGGGAAAATGCATCGGCCAATCGCGCTGACAACCGCTCTTTTCGTTTTAACTTTCCACCCATAGTCACTAAAGCCAAATCAGCTATCCACGCAAATGATTGTGTTAGACGAAGAAATCCTTTGGGATTAAGCTTTGGATTTTGGCCCGTGGGTTGGCACAAAAGACCACCCGTCCAACTGGTTACTAATGCCTTGCATAATAAACTTGAGGAATATTTTACATGCCCCCAAAAAGCATGATGAAAAGCCTTCTCATCCTTATCACGAATCGCATAAAACTCTTTTTTAACAAAAGGATGACAAACCATTGAGCCCTGGCCAAAAATAAGTAAATTACGCGTCATTATATTAGCGCCTTCCACCGTGACCGAAATAGGAATTCCTTGATAGTATTGAACCAAATAATTTCTAGGCCCTTCCACAACTGTTCGTCCACCATGGATATCCATGGCATCATTAATACATTGTCTGGCCAACTCGGTATTGAAATATTTTGCAATTGCAGAGGCGACTGCTGGTTTCATTCCTGCATCTACCGCAGCCAAAGTCATCAAGCGGTTGGTATTGACTAAATAATGCAATCCTGCAACTGAAGCGAGCTTTTCTTGAATGCCTTCAAAATGCACTAATTCTGTATTGAATTGACGACGAAGGCGAGCAAATGCACCTGTCGTTAAATAAGCAACTGCTGACGTTGCTGCCCCAATCGTAGGCAAGGAAATAGAACGCCCAATTGACAAACATTCGACTAACATTTTCCATCCTTGACCGGCCTGACTTTGTCCGCCAATAATTTTACTCATGGGTACAAAAATATCTTTTCCACGAATAGTGCCATTCATGAACGGTTGATTCGCAGGAATATGCCGTGCGCCAATCTCTAGATTAGGCGTATCTCTTTCCATCAAAATACATGTTATCCCTTCTTGTCCAAAGCCTTGTAGCAAACCATCAGGATCTTTTAGAACCACTGCTGCACCAATCAATGTTGCTACAGGGGACAACGTAATCCATCTTTTTTCTAAAGACAGCTTGATGCCTAAAACTTTTTCTTCTCCAACGTTTCGATAACATACAATCGCTTCAGACTGTATGGAGGTTGCATCACTTCCTGATTCAGGCTCAGTTAATGCAAAACAAGGGATTTCGATACCCTTAGCCAATCTTGGTAAGTAATATTTTTTCTGTTCAGGAGTTCCATAATGATGTAATAGCTCACCAGGTCCTAAAGAATTAGGGACCATGACAGTTATCGCAGCGACTGAGCTACGGCTGGCAATTTTCATCACTACATCAGAATGTCCACGTGCTGAAAAGCCCTTTCCGCCATACTCTTTACCAATGACTAAACCAAAAAAACCTTTTTCTTTCATATATTGCCATACTGCTGCTGGCAAATCTTTTTGTTGAGCCACATCCCATTCGTTGATCATCTCGCATAACACTTGGGTTTCTGTATCTAAAAACGCTTGCTCCTCTTCAGTTAAACTGGTTTTTGCTTTAGACAGTGAGGCCCAATTTATTTTGCCACAGAAAATCATTTCTTCTAACCATGGGTCACCAATCTTTAAGGCCTGCTCTTCTGTGGCAGATAATTTAGGAATAAAATGGCCTAAATTTTTATAAAAAAGTTGGCTTACTAAATTTTTCCAGCTCGTTTGCATATCGAGCAACACAATAGCTACCAATATCGTAAAATATTCAAAAGCACCCAGCACTGTCCAGTCGAATAAGGCCAATCCGGCAATGCCCAACAAGCATGAACCAAGTAACCAACTTCGCGGCTTAAATTCCTGTTGAACAGCTATGCACGTCCAGGCTAAAAACAAAAAAACACTGAAACCCATCATTACTTTATCCTTAAGTAAAAAACCAATCTTAGACAATATAGCAAGAGTTACAGCACAAGCGAATAATAAAATTAATTTTTTTAATTTTATTATATTTTATAATCAATATGATATGACTAAGAAATGCCACTTACCATATCGGCAGAGATAAGTGTTTTATGAGGACGTCCGGGCTGCTCTTTTACCAATTTAGGTACCATATACCCGGATAAATGCCGTTGCATTTCCGCATAAATAGACATGGCCCGTGCTTGAGGGACCTCAAAGTGAGCAGCTCCCTGAACCGAGTCCAAGAGGTGAAGGTAATACGGTAAAATACCTGCAGCCAACAGTTGATGACTTAAAGATATCTGCGCTTGTAGAGAATCATTGACACCGGCAAGCAATACCGCCTGATTTAATACCATCCAGCCTGAGGATTTCAATAGGCTTATGGCTTGAGTCACGCTCTCATCTAATTCTTGAGCATGATTAGCATGAGTTACCATGATTTTTTGCCATGGATAAGGGGCAAATAACTGCAGCCAGTCCTTCTCTATTCTTGAGGGTAACACCACAGGAATTCGCGAGTGAATTCTTACGACCTTTAATGACGTTAACTCCTGTAAATATTCTAATATCGTTTGAAAATAATGGTTGTTTAAAAGCATCGGATCGCCTCCACTTAAAATCACTTCATTGACTTGGGGATGACGTTTTAAATAATCGACAATCTCTCGCAAACCTACTTTACCAGGTTGATTCTCCTGATAAGGAAAATGACGTCTAAAACAATAACGACAATGAACCGCACAAGCACCGGATAACATCAATAACACCCTATTATGATATTTATGAATCAATCCAGGCATGGGATTAAAGGATTTTTCTCCTAGCGGATCAGTAGAATAGTGCGCCACTATTTCAAGTTCATCATGCACGGCCAATACTTGCTTTAATAGAGGATCATAGATATCCCCTTTTTTCATTCGTGCGGCAAATCCTCTAGGAACCTTCGTTTTGAATTGTTGTTCGGCGTACAAAGAAGCGTGCGCCGGTTCGATCTCAAGAAAAGCGAGTAAATCGGATGCACTGCTAAATCCCTGAGATAATTGTTGCTGCCAATTTGACATTAATACTCGCATTTTTTTTAAATAATTGATAAGCTGCTGATTATTTTATTCGAGTTGTGCACTATATCATATTTGGAGAGAAAATGGCTGCCATTGGCATGAATGATCTGAAAAAAGGTCAGAAACTTTTAATGGACAATGATCCATGCAACGTCATAGACGTCGAATTTGTAAAACCAGGTAAAGGCCAAGCTTTTACCCGACTTAAAGTCAGAAACCTCAAAACCGGTCGCATCATTGAAAGAACTATCAAAGCAGGTGAAAGTTATGTTGCTGCTGATGTGGTAGACGTTGAAATGACGTATCTATATTTTGATGGGGAACTTTGGCATTTTATGGTGCCTGACACGTTTGAGCAATATGCCATCGATGAAGCAGCTATCGATGAAGCCAAAATCTGGATTAAAGAGCAAGACTTGTGTGTCATTACGCTTTTCAACAATATCCCTCTACAAGTGCTGCCCCCTAACTTTGTCGTGTTAGCAATCACCGAAACAGATCCCGGCCTTCGTGGAGATACATCAGGTGGTGGCGGCAAACCAGCAACCTTAGAAACAGGCGCTGTGGTTCGCGTGCCCTTGTTTGTACAAACAGGAGAAATGGTTAAGGTAGACACCCGCACAGGAGACTATGTTTCTCGGGCAAGAGATTAAAGTCCTGCACTATAACCTTGACCATAACCAGTGTAGTAATAATAACGTGGGTTCCAATAACCAGGTCCAAAGCCGTTGAGGTACCCACCATACCCCCCATAACCTGAAGTATAACCAGTGAAACCCGGACTATACTCTCTAGCATGAGGTTTCACCTCTAATTGAGTATTGACATCTTTCTGCATAGGATCATCCATCATACATCCACTGGATTGAACCACTACCAAAATCATTAAGAACCAATTACCACAATGACAAGCTTTCATGTTTCACCTTCAGTTCACTTGTGCTCACAATCAAAGTATAGTGAAGGATTTGAATTTTTATGCCTGAAAAAAAATATTTTTATGAATCTAGGACAAATTATAAAAGTATTCTATACTTATTTCGATCGTCACTTAAAGGAGTAAATGATGAAATTAGTTCGTGGGATTCTCAAACTGATTGATTTTCTGATAAAAACATGGGGTTATATTTCTGTCTTGGGATTTCTTGTTATATGGCTTGGAATCAAAGTTGGCATGACATGTGAACATGAAATGTTCCAGTGCGACAATAAAAGTTCCTCAAAATTTTGCGGTATCTGTAAAAAAATTAAAACAGAATTAGAAAAAAGTATGGATGAAATTAAAAAGTAACGCTCCCTCATGATTGAGGCTAGGCATGTGTTAACATTTTCATTTGCTGATGCAGCTCTCCAAAAGCTGCTTCAACATTCACATAGTGTCGTTGAGCTAAAGCCACAGATAAAGAGCCATCATCACACACATGTCGTGCTTGACGAACCACATTGAAGCCTAAAGTCTTGAATCGATAGAAATCATGGCGTTGCGTGACCAAGAAAAAATTACGATAGTTACTTCGGCTCTTTAAGTATATCTTTTGACAATCTGCCGCCAAGAGATGGTGGGGTAAATAGTCTCGCAATGAGTACCCTTTATTGTTGTGGACTGCCACCACTTTGCCTGCAGGGATAGTAGCTAATACTTTTTTAGAAAAATCCGCCACCATATGTGCTACTTTTGCATTATAACAACCATGCATTTTCAAAGTCTTTTGAATACCTAAGCGGGTATAAATTCGATTAGGGTCAAACGCATAAGCACGACCATTTAAATGAAAGTGCACATCTCTTTCCTTCGCATGAACTAAGGTAACCACCTGCCCACCGTTGCTACGCGCTATACGTCTAGCCGCCTCTAAAGCCGTCGTTTCATTAGCATGTACATGCATAAAAACCTTTCCTGGGCCATAATTTTCAAGCTGAATAACAACCTTTGTATCTCCCAGCCAGCATACCTTCTTTTTAACCTGAGGAGTCCTAAAAGTTGCGCATCCCAATAAAGCAAAACACCCCAAAATAGAGCTTATCAAACGCATGAGGCTGGCAGTCCTATGGATGGTGATGATATATGTTCATTTTCAGGTGGGAAAAATCGCATGCTTGCCTTTTGTAACTGATCTAAACCTCGTTGACCTGCAGGCTCATAACACAAGCTAACAAACCATCGAGCTAGCTCATAGATGCACCCCCATAACCACCCTAGCAGATCTCCTACTACGCCTAAGTGTGGTGCATTAAAGGTTACTGGGCACCACTCAGACATCGCTTCATTAAAGTCAGTGGAATTCATGATATATTTATGAATCATTTCTAAACGCTCGTGAGTTAAAGGCTTAGTATCATCAATATTGAAGAGTCTTTTAAGTTCTGTGATTTCCTGTTGTTTCCTCTTTAGCGTATCTTTATCATCAAACCAATCTTGGTCGGTGCTGACATCCTGAAGCTTGTCTTCAATCTGTTTGACGATATCCAGGAGTGTTTGTAAATATTTATATTTTTGATGAAACCCTGTATGCTCCCTGTCAAATTTTTCAAAAATTTTATTAACTTCTGGCTCAAATTGCTCTTCAGTTAACTGTTCACACTTCGGGGATAAGGTTAGGCGCTCAGCATCAAAAAATTGTCTGATAGCTATTTGATATTGCTGCTGATAATCAATAAACCAACTTTGTCTTGCTAGACTAAATTCTGCACACCAAGCATCAAAAACATTTAAATGATGTCCATGTCGACTTAATTCTTGGGGCTTTTGGAGTTCTTCTGAATGTTGCTTAATCAACCGCGCTTCAAACTCTAGCCTTGACTTGAGGTTCGTGAGTTGAGCCAAGAAATCCTCGGGTGCTATACTAAAGTCATCCTTATACCCCAATACAGCATATACTTGTTTTTTATGCTGCACGGTAAAATCTCCAATATCTATCAAAGACTGACATTGAGAAATACTTTCTAAAATGGCCTCATGTCTAGGTCTCATTGTTTCTACCCGGACTTCAAAAGCACTCATATCCTGATAAAATTTACGTAAATCTTTTGGTGAGGACATGGAGTAAATAAGAACCTCAAGAAAAAAGCCTCTCATCGACTGTACAAGATCCTGTGCTAATTTAGGATTAATTCCGAGAGTACAAACAATTTGGTCAAATTTTTCCAGAATGTTCGTCTTAAAAGTAGAAGAAATCATCAGCGCATGCAGCTGTGTAGATAGCATCGACATATTACTTTGTGATTGTAATACGAGTTCTTTAATGTCAAAGAAATGCCAAAGCAATAAATATGACCTTCTATGTTCTAAAATAGCATCCAACTTTTTACCATGAACACGGGACAAGTCTGCTATATTTCTTGTATTTTCGATAGTTAGCTGGTTATTAGCTGGCTCTGCAAAATACGCTACTAATTTTGGAGCCATCAAAAACCAAAATACACGGACATGGTTGCGCTCTTCTACCAGACAATTAAGAACGTCTGGTTGTGGCAATAAATCTTGAAAAGAATTTGACAATTGATGCAACATTAATTTAAGTTCATGGATTGACAAAGCACTATACGACAAAAATAGTTGATAGCCGTTCCAAATTAACCCTGCATTTCGTGTTATTTGCTCGAAACTAAGGATATTTGGAGAGTCCTGAAAATGTGTAGGTTCATATGCTTGGAGTATGGTCCATAATCCACTCAAATATTGAAGACCATTTACCACAACTTTAGACTCTAAGTGAAACGCTGATAATGACCTATCCTCCTCGAGGCTTTTCATATGGTCTGAAACTTCAGTGCTATAGACCTGCGGGAGAACTTTTTCAGCACCTGCAACAGTGTCCTTCAAACAATCGAAGAACAAGGTTGAATTATTAAAATAGCATCGCTGCTCATTATCCTCTATTTTGGAGCAATCTGCCTGATTAGTTAACACCTGAGCATCATAAATTTGTTTTGCTTTTAATTGCACCTTTGGTTTTCTTGATACCTCATAAATAAAGTTGCCTTGTTGGAATTGTGCTATTTTCAGCTCAGTTATTGCGACTTTCTCATGTAACTGTAGAGCAGAAGCTTTCTTATATCTCTCCAACCAAAGCGTATCAATAGCAAGTTCTAATGCAGGTGCTAAACAAGCAACTTTTTTGGCTTGATTTACCTGAGCGTCAAAATCTTTATAAGCACAGCCTTGCACCTTGTCTTCCTGCGATTTGGAAGCAATTGAATCTTTCTCAAATTCAATGAAAAATCTCTCTTGTTTCCTCAAACTACTGTTTTGATCTTGATGCAAATGAATGTGTGCGTTCATCAGTTTAGAAAGAACTAAAATATTTTTAACATTAGGTTTATCTTTACTCAATTCTAAATATGAATTGCGATACCAGAGATCATCGACTCTTCTCATGTATGGAGATAATTCTTCGAGATCTTTTCTTAGTTGAACAACATTAGTAGGCTCCAGATTTCCTTCACTTATTTCTATTAAACGTTCGAGTATTTCCAGACAAGACTTATATCTCTCCAACCAAAGTATATTAATAGCATATTCAATTGCAGATCTTTCAAAACGTAGCTCTGCCAAATCGCTAAAATTACTTAGTTCTGAATCTGGTTTAAGAGCAATGTAAGGTGCAATATACACTATTACTTTCTGGTAATACTCCACTACAAAGGCAACCACTGGTGTTGAAAGGGTCCCACGTTTGATAAAAAAATTATTTTCGCATCGGTCTAGGAAGTGAATTGCCTCCAAAAACCAATTATATTTCAATTTTGATAGCATCTCTTTTGTATACTCTGCAGAATACAGCAAAACATGTTGTCCTGATTCGAATATCTCCTTACCTAAAGACCATATTTGTGGGCCATGGTAAATAAGGCTCATGATATTCAGTTCAAATACCACATCTTTTTGTGATATTCGTTTTAAATCTATTGCCACTCGTTTCAATTTTTCTTGTGCATTATTTAGCTTCTCTAGATGGGAGGGCAAAGTTTGACCTTCTTTCAATGTTCTAAGCTTTGATTCGAATTCCGTAGCTATTCCCTCTAAATATTGAGGGAGCTTTGAAATAAACAGCATCAGTTTATTATCTTTATTTTCTTGTCTGAATGATTGAATGAAAATTCCCAACCATTTCCCAAGATTGATCTCAGGAAAAACAACCGTTGTTTCTGCCAAGGTCTTATAAAGCTTATCCAGGACATCATCCTGCTTAATTAAACTCTCAATTGTTTCCAATAGATTTTCGTCGCGAAAAATTTGGCTTTCAATGATATCTTCCAAATCAGCAGAAAACTCTAAAACATCTTTAATCAGAACATTGGCATCATCCCATATATTTAAAACCTGACTAAAAACACCCGCTATTGCTAAATTGGTAAATCTCGCGCCTCTTTGTAAAGGCAACGCCTCTATCGCTTTAAAAATATGGCTAAGATCAAAAATGAGATTCATGAGCTTATGAACAAATACAACCTCTCGTGGGCTATCTATAACTGATTCTTTATAACGCTGTATCATCCCCAAAGGGTCCTCTGGGTTGATAAAATAAGCTTGAACATTTTTTGATAAAACACTTTCAAGAACTAAAAGTATATATTTATGAAATTTACTTAAATGCTCAGATGTTTTTGTGGTGTGACGCGCTAGCTCATCAGCCAGCTTAATAATATCCCCAATACTCTCTATTTTATCGTCTATATCTTTTAAGGTATACGACATGAAATTAGCAATATGATGTTTACCCGCGTCGCTTAGAATAAGATTAGACATCAGATTTTGCCCATTTCTGTCGGCCATAACACTGCGAACTATTTCTTGGCATTGGTGATCATAAATTATTTCTATAGCAAATTTATATTTTTCAAAGACTTCACCAGGGTTGATAACATGTTCAAATATAATTTCACGGAATTTGGAATAATTTGCAAGGTCTAAGATGATCTTTTTCATTGCAGGATGTTGAATAACAGAGGTGAGAAACTGAATCATTTCAGGCTTTAGTTGTGAAGACAAAGTTGACATGCTATTACTAATCAACGCTATCCCTTCTTCACTTAGAATATGGTCCATCAGTGCGCGACCAATGTCATTGAGTTTGCCACCCTCGCCCTTGAACATAACCTCGTTAACAACGGCATGAAATTGAAGGTCGCAGATGATTGCTTGACCAAATGCTGCGTTAATACTTTCTGGACAACGGATACACTC
>Ga0247844_1003714_pt1 | contig 21907 bp, 25 predicted proteins | sample LaCtaG_FD_192421 | JGI IMG/M metagenome (GOLD analysis project Ga0247844, IMG submission 192421) | Freshwater microbial communities from meromictic Lake La Cruz, Castile-La Mancha, Spain - LaCruzMarch201714.5m_1 | ecosystem: Environmental > Aquatic > Freshwater > Lake | place: Spain: Castile-La... | reverse complement strand
ACTGCTGACACTCGGTATTATTACCGGTGCGGCATGGGCCAATTATGCTTGGGGAACCTACTGGAGCTGGGATCCGAAGGAGACGTGGTCACTGATCGTCTGGTTTGTCTACGCAGCCTTTCTGCACGCCCGTATCACCAAAGGGTGGGTCGGTAAACGCGCAGCATGGATTTCAGTCATAGGGTTCGCTGCGACGCTCTTCTGCTATCTGGGGGTCAATCTGTTCCTCTCCGGTCTGCATAGTTACGGCGGTAGTTCAAAGTAGCTTACTCGATGCCGACATTCACAAGAGGCTCAGAGTCACTTGAACTTCTGAGCTCTTGTGTTTAATCGAATTTTAATCATATAGATTTTCATCACCGGGCATGCCCGGTTTTTTTTTATAAAGGCTGCCATGTACTCGTTTTCAATAATTATACCTGTCAAGCCGGGTGGCAAAGTTGCTGCTCTTGAACACCTTAAAACTATCATGCCGGAAGATTTGCCGTATGAGGTTCTGCTTGCTGAAGGAAATGCTCCAAGCCTGCAGCGCAACCGTGCCGCGCAGGAGGCTGGCGGAGATATATTGTATTTCCTTGACGATGATTCACTGATAGCTCCTGAAAATTTTGCTCGCTGTTTCGTAGGAATGAATGATCCGTTGGTTGCAGTAGTTGGCGGTCCTTCAATTACACCCGAACATGATACATCGCTGCAGATGTTGTTCGGAGCCGCCCTCTCTTCAGCCTTTGGTTCCGGTGCGGTTCTCAACCGTTATCGATCAGATGGTCAGATTCGTGTGACAACTGACAAGGAGCTTATCCTCTGTAACCTCGCCGTTCGACGCACTGTTTTTATCGACTTGAACGGTTTTAACGAATGTTTGTATCCAAATGAAGAGAATGAATTTCTGGAAAGGGTCACGGAAGCGGGTTATATACTGCTTCATGACCCGTCCTTCTGTGTCTATCGGAGCCAACGACGAACCATGAAGGCGTTTGCGCGTCAGATTTTCGGATATGGGCGGGGTAGGGGGCAACAGAGTTTGATCACCTCGAAGTATCCGGTACACAGTTTCATACCACTGTTTTTTGTCATATATCTCGTGATTGCGTTGGCAGGCTCAAAGTATGTTTTACTGCTTGGGCCGCTCGTGATATATCTGGCAGCAGCTTTTTTCAGTGCCATTCGGATAGCTATCAGTAGTGGACGTATGTTTTATCTGTTTTTGATTGGAATATATCCACTCATGCACGTTGCTAACGGGCTGGGTCTTTTTTGGGGATTACTGAGCGGAAAACCGCAACCGGTCTGTGACAGTTCGATTCTGATAACAAAAATCAAAAATTTCGGGGACGTTTTTCTCGAAAAAAATACGCAGAGAGCTTGACGATGCAGACGGTCGATCTCTGTTTTCGCGACGTTCATGGAGAATAACGTGGAAGTAAGTATTGTAGTTCCGGTATATAACGAACGTGATAATGTCGAAGCGCTCTATTCAGCGCTTAAATCAGCGCTGCAATCCATGAGCTGCTCGCATGAGATAATCATGGTTGATGATGGCTCTTCTGACGGCTCGTATACGGTGCTGTCGAGGCTGGCGCATGAGGATGTCTCCCTGAAGATCATCAGATTCCGCAGAAACTTCGGGCAGACTGCCGCCATGTCAGCCGGCTTTGATTATGCGAAGGGTGATATCATTATTCCGATGGATGGGGATCTGCAGAATGATCCGGCAGACATACCTCGTCTGGTTGAAAAAATTCATGAAGGATATGATGTCGTATCAGGGTGGCGTCGCGACCGTAAAGACACCTTTGTAACCCGCAAAATTCCATCACTGCTCGCCAATGCCCTTATCTCACGCCTCACAGGCGTACATCTGCACGACTACGGCTGCACACTCAAGGCGTACCGCAGGGAGGTACTTGACGGTATTAATCTGTATGGTGAAATGCACCGTTTTGTTCCGGCGCTGGCCTCCCAGTTCGGTGCCAAAGTAACCGAAATGCCGGTTAACCATTTTCCACGTATGCATGGAGTCAGTAAGTACGGTATCTCCAGAACTCTCCGGGTTATTCTCGATTTGATGACGGTGAAGTTTCTGATGGCGTACTCAACCAAGCCGATTCAACTTTTCGGTAAGTGGGGTGTTTACACCATTCTGGCTGGCGCAGGAACCGGCACAATGACGCTCTACATGAAATTGTTTGAACATTTCAGTATGAATCGAAATCCGCTGCTGATTCTGACTGCATTCTTACTGTTTATGGGTGTTCAGTTTATTGTCCTCGGTCTGCTTGGCGAACTTAATGCCAGAACATATTTTGAGTCGCAGGGTAAACCCATTTACGTCATTAAAGACAGGATAAATCTTGGCTAAAGATGCTCTCCGCATCCTCATGATCGCCCCGACCCCCTATTTTTCTGACAGGGGGTGCCACGTCAGAATATATGAAGAGGCGCGGGCGTTGACGAAGCTGGGGCACGAAGTCTGTATAGTTACCTACCACCTGGGTCGTGATATGCCCGGGGTGCGGGTGGAACGTACACCGCGCATTGCGTGGTACAACAAACTGGAAGCCGGCCCTTCCTGGCATAAGCCGTATCTTGATATACTCCTGCTCTGGAAGTCACTCGCCGTGGCTCGCTTATTTCGGCCCCATCTCATTCACGCACATCTTCACGAAGGAGCACTGATAGGCTCCGTTCTCAAGTTCCTGACCCGCACACCGCTACTTTTTGATTATCAGGGAAGTTTGACCGGTGAATCACTTAATCACGGGTTTTTTAATAAGCGATCACCTCTAGCACATATTTTTAAATGGTTCGAGCAAGCTATTAACCGCATGGCTGATTTAATAATTACCAGCTCTGATCATGGGCGACAGGAGCTTGTTAGTGACTGGGGAATACCTCCCGGAAAGGTAATCAATCTCATTGACGGCGTGGACACGGAGGTGTTCCGCCCGTACCCGAAAAACGAAGCGCGCCAGGAGCTTGGCATATCGGCTAATGTGAAGTTGGTTGTCTATCTGGGTCTGTTCAATCGGTATCAAGGGGTTGATCTGCTACTGGATGCGATTTCTCTGCTCAAGGGCAAATACTCTGATATGCGCTTTCTGCTTATGGGATTTCCCGACGAGGAATACCGGAATAAGGCGGTGGAGATGCGCATTGATGACGTAATAATTTTCACCGGACGCGTTCGATATGAGCGCGCAGCTTTTTTTCTAAGTGCGGGGGATCTTGCCGTTTCACCAAAATTGACCCAAACAGAGGCCAACGGTAAGCTGTTCAACTATATGGCGTGTGGAGTGCCAACAGTAGCTTTCGACAGTCACATCAATCGTGAGATACTGGGTGAAGCCGGAATATATGTAGAGCACGGAAACTGTGCTGCGTTGGCAGATGCCATTGGCGCTTCACTATGCGACAGTGAAGCTATGATACCTCTCTCTGATAGAGTCAGGGAGCGAGCGATTAATCTGCATTCCTGGAATAGCAGATCACTGCAGTTGGAATCGGTGTACAAAACGCTTTTGACGATGGAATTTAACACGGATTTTTAAAAAAACCGGCAGAGTGCTAAAAAACATTGACACCAATTATGCAATTTGTTATATAGCAGGGCGTCGCAAGCGGGAATAACTCAGTGGTAGAGTGCAACCTTGCCAAGGTTGAAGTCGCGGGTCCGAATCCCGTTTCCCGCTCCAAAATAAACATAGGAAATCGTTACTGTTTTCCTGCTTTTTTGCCTCGGCTTTCACCAAGACTTTCACTAAGAAAGTTTTAATGGTAGCCGGGGCATCGTTTTTACGCAAATGCTGTAGGCATATTCTGTTGCTGCATCTGCAAGATTAGCTGAGGTACCAGACTCTCATGCATGGTCACAATGGCATGTTGTTTAATTTCCGGCATGATAAAATCCTGACCAAAGTAGTTGAGGATTTTTAAAGCATCCTGCTCCAGCCCCTCCACATAATTGCCGTACACTTCATAAACCATTTTCTTGTCTTTATGCCCCATCAAATTTACGAGTCTGAGCATATCAACTTTCAATGTCAGCGACCACGCGGCGAATGAATGTCTTGTGCAATAAGGTACCATGTGGGATAGGCCTGCTTTCTGGAGTGTCTTTTTCCAGATATTGTTGTTGAAGTTGGCCGCGTGAAACTTTTCACCAGTCGGTTTGGTAAAGACATAATCACCGTGAGTCCGACAAAGCGCCGATTCAAGTCGTTCCCTGATAGCTTTAGTGAGGGGAATTTTACGGCTACGATACTTTGTCTTGGTCTTTTGCTTTTCCCGGTTCCTGACGATTGTGTTCTGAATCTGGATGTGATTGTCTTTGATGTCGGATTTTCTCAGCCCGGCAATTTCAGAACTAATGGTGCCGGTCAGAATCATGAACTCGACAATTGGTAGGTACCAGGGGTCCATGTGCTTCAGCAGAAGTTGCCAATCGTCATAGCGAAAGACCTCCCGCGCTTTCTCTTCGGTGTCTGGCAGATGCTTTCTGGTGTTACGGAACGGGTCGGGCAGGTTCCAGCGAAATTCCTCGACTGCATCGTTAAAAATGGCACGAAATGGCACCAAAATGTTCTTGACCCGCTTCTTGCTGAGTAGTTGGCCCTTCTTTGCTCCGGACTTCCATTTGATTGTTGAGATAAAGTTTTTAAGTTCAGTTCCGCAAATCTGGTAAAAGGACATTTCTTCAAAGTGCGGCAACAACCAATAGTTAATGGCACTTTTCCAATCGTCTTTTTTTGTGCCAACAGGAAAATGTTCCCAAACTTTTAAGTACCACTGTGTAACATATTCGCCAAACAGGACATCTTTAGGTTCCGGTTGGTAGTCCCACCCCTCTTGCCGAGCAAACCATGCTTTTTCGTCACTAGGCGCTGCTGGAAATGCATCGACAAATACGAATTTTCCGGACTTTATTTTTTCAATCTGGCGGTCAAGCCATGTGCGAACTTGGCGGCGATGTGCCGGCGTGTCGTCAAGTCCGGTCGTTTTTTCCACACGCCTGCCGTGGTAGTAGAAAAGGACATATAGCTTCCTACTGCCAGGTTTTCTGATAACTGCACCTTCTTGTTTGTTGTCGTCCGTATTGTCAAAGAGCATATCTGCTGTAGGTTTTCTGCGCATTTTGTTCTCCTTTGTGCGCATCCATCCCACCGGATCAAAGTCCATTTGTCCGGTGGTAGGATAGCACAACTTCGCAGGATATCAACGTGGATTAATAATCCCAGTTCAGCCCTGGCGATGCTTTTTTCGTGTTTTTTATGGTTACAGTATTCTCAGTGGCATCTGACCGTTGTGTTGCCTCCATCAATGAGGCAACAACGGCATCAGTCCAGAGAAATCGAAGGATTCGTCCCTGCTTAAAAAAATGGATTCCGGGCACAAGCACGCCTTTTCTAACCCAATCAAAAACTGTCGAGCGGCCGATCTTCATCCGCTCTGCGAACTCTTCCGGTGTGAGTAGATCAATTGCCATTGACTGCCTCCGGATTGCCCTTGTCAGAGAGTCGCTGTGACTTCCTTTCATCAGACTGTGTGAAGCCGTCAAGTGCCCGACGTTTTTCAACTATGTAGCCATTACCGGTAGTCGACAAGTCAGCACCCAAAATGATTCCAGTGAAATCCTGAAGGACAGTTGTGTGATCAGCAGGATCAACACTGAGCATTCCAAGCTTGTAGAGAAGTTGAACAAGGTCCCGCGACTTGATGTTCAGATATTTTGCAAGCCGAGACATAGTATGCCTGTCAATGCCGATTGCCTCCTTCACATATTTATGGTGGCATGACAGCTGCCAGCCCATACCGGTTTTGCACCAAATTGGGACAATCATTGCTGTGGGCCCGAGGTCGAGAACCGTACCCCATCGTCCGAATGGATCAGAAATCAACTTGTTGATGCCATAAGAAAAATTTACAATTTTCTTTATATCTTCCTGTGATATATCGCTTCGATAGATGCTTCTTGGCATATTATACCTCCCGAAAAGGCGAGAAGAAGGCAGTGTAGGTCTTCTCGTCATACATCTTTGGATCAAAGAAAAAGCTTGGCGCCTTGACATAAAGCTTGTTATCAACACGCATCAGCCAACTGTTCATCAACAGATGTGACAGCGTTGATGCCTCCGCGACAGTCGCGGATAGCGGTTTAAGTTTGGCTGACAACCATTGTTGTAACTGTTTGATTTGCACTGATGCTGATCGGGCTGGTCGGGCTCTCTCTACAAGATCGTTGATACAGTTCTTGATTCGCTCAATCTTTTGAGCGGGAGTGCAGGTGAGTTTCAGCAGCCCGATAATGTCAGCCCTGAATCTATTAGCGCACTCTTTACTAAGAGTTATTTCCAGATGATAACCAGTGTCGTGCTTGATCGATTTAATCTGGTAATCCAGAATCGTAAGCGGGCGTCTCCGCAGATCAATCGCTCCGACAGAACGCTCCGTGCTCAAATGGAAAACCTGTGCACCGTGTCTCAATGAGTTGTCACCGCCGGTATACAGGAACGGATCGAACAACTGATGTGCAAGCAGGTCACGCAGTGTGGTGCCACCTGCATGGCGACGATAGATATGCCTTCCCTTCTTTATCTCGAACCACCGCACATCTCACCTGAATATCATTATCTTTGACATGACGCTTTTGCAAACCTTCAAGTTCGCTACCGATAAGTCCCATGAGAAGAAGTTCCATCACTGGGTGGTAATGGGGATCAACACAGGACTTCAACTGTTTCCATTCTGAAAGCAGAAATACATCTCTGGATGAAACTGCATCGTCGTCATCAAGCAGTGCAAGCTGTCGTTCCGTTTCTTGCTGCGCTTGGTCCTGAAGCTCCGTGCACTTTGAAGAGACAGCAGTAAATGGATCGCGCAGATTCCAATTATGGTCATTACAAGCGGCATTCCAAACTTTTGACATTGGGCCAATAATATTTTTGACCCTCTTGATGGAGAGAGCCTTCTGCCGACCATTGCAACGCTTCAGATTGTCAATGAACGATTCAATCACTGAAGCAGTGATACTGGCAAAAGACATTTTGTCAAAGAACGGTATGATTCGCGAGTTAAGCGCTTCCCGGTAATCTCGCTGTTTCGTTACTGACGCGAATCCAGGAATCTTCCGTTCCATCCATTCCCTTGCATAGTCTCCGAATAGAACATGTTCCGGTTCAGGCTTGTAATCGCCACCTTCAAGCTTAGTAAAATGCTCTTTGGTCTGTTGGTCGAGCCAGTAGAAGGCCTTGGCAAAGCAGAAGGTATGGTTCTTGATCTTCTGCCCAACCTGTGCCAGAAAATCACACAATTCATCCCAGTTTTTCGGACTATCTTCGCGATCTGTCGGAAACCGCAGTCGCTGCTTGTAGTAGTTCATACTGATGTAGATGTACTTTGAACCGCCGGTTAAATACAGACTTCCGAATTCAGGTTTTCTGTGCCACGACTTCATATTGTTACCTTTCATTTATGAGCCTCTCATTTCCGTTACCTCCTCTCTAAGCTGATTTTCGTTTGCCTGGAAATGATACCGGAATAATCGTGCGAATCAAGCACGTAATTTCAATCGCCCTCTATTGTGCGAATATACAATCCGATTATTTCTCCATCGCAGTCCAATACCTCAAATATCGGAAAGTTCATCCGCGTATCGTTTAATATCGACGCATCACCGATTCTCAGCCTTTTGTGATGTCCCTTTGTTGTGCCTACAGCCCGGAATGAACGATAATGGCGCATTGTGCCACCAGATATGGTTCTGCTGTTGTTCTTTGTGTGGACGATGAACCGGCCAATCTGTCACTTCTTGAGTCTATTCTCACACCTCTTGGCTATCGGGTGCTTTATGCGCAAAACGGAATAGAGGCATTGGCAATACTGATGGCAGAGTCGGTTGATCTTGTGCTGCTCGATCTGATCATGCCTGAAGTGGACGGATTTGAGGTATGCCGCAGAATAAAGACGGACGAACAGTTGCGCGAAATACCGGTTATCATGCTGACTGGTTGTACTGCCAGAGAGGATCGCATCCAGGCGATCGAAACCGGAGTGGATGATTTCATCTGCAAACCGTTTGACAAGGCCGAGGTGCTGGCAAGGGTTGCAATGCTGCTGCAGGTCAAGAAGATTAACGATCAACTCCACTCTGCTTATAACAACATCAACAGCCTTATCGCTTTATCCAAGAATATTTTACATGCTTTTGATCCGCTCCATTTCAATTTTATCTCTGGCATCAAAGATATTATCCGCCATATCATTGCGGATTCTACATCCCTTTCAGAACAGCCGCAACAGGTACTGGTCTCTCTTCGCGACCAAAACGGGGAGGATTCCTGCTACACTTTCGGTCATGACACCGGTGAATTAGTAATGGCTACTCTTCCAACCACTGTCTGCACCCATCTTGATCAATTGGCATCAGGAAGAGACATGTCATGGCTTAATCAAGACGATCTGCAGAATGACTACCCGGAAGTAGTTTCAAAGTTGAGTGAGCATGTACCAACTCCGGTCAATCTGGTTTGTCACCAGAGCAGCCAGATTACCTTCTGTGCCCTGAATTATGGCCGTCCGGTCACCCGCTACGACGCCGAGGTGCTTAATGCCATTGTGGCAAAAAGTCTGTTTCTCAAGTCACTTTCGGAACAGGCACATCAAACCGAGGACGCCTTTACCTATACGGTACATGCACTTGCCAGGGCTGCGGAAGTCAATGATAAAGATACCGGCAATCATATTCTGAGGGTTGGAGCCTACTGTGCAATTATTGCCGATTATTGGGGGATGCCGGATGAGTTCGTCAGGCATATCCAGCAACAGGCCATCTTGCATGACGTCGGGAAAATCCATCTTCCAACGGAAATACTTAAAAAACCGGCAGCATTACTACACGATGAATTTGAAATCATTAACGGGCATCCGAACCATGGCAAAGATATCATAGGTGAACACGTTCGTCTGAAAATGGCGAAGAATATTGCCATTAGCCACCACGAACGCTGGGATGGCGGAGGTTACTCGTACGGGTTGATCGGTGAGCAGATTCCGATCGAAGGGCGCATCATGAACATGGCGGATCAGTACGACGCCTTGCGTAACGAAAGATGCTACAAACCAGCCTTCGACCATGATACGACATTCCGTATCCTCACTGAGGGGGACGGCAGGACACTGCCGCACCATTTTGATCCGAAGGTGTTTGTGGCATTCAAAGAATCGCATGGAAGATTTGAGGAGATATTTGAACAGTTGGCGTAAGTTTGACGTTTATGCTGCTTAAAAAGGTTTTATCCGCCTTTATCTTTCTTTATCCCTGTTAAAAAGTCTTTGAAGTTAAAAGCAAAACCTTTTATTCACAGGGATAAAAGGGATAAAGGCGGATAAAGGCATAAGCAAAAAGATTTTTTGTTTAAAACCATATTTTTTTAACAACATCTTGGTTCCGGATCGTCCGGGTTGGGGGTAAATGCTATGAAGATTTCCATTTCCGGTTCGATAGTTCGATTGCATGGTGACTGGTCCATAAATGGGTTGAACAGGATCGGTATCGGCCTGTTAACCGGCTCACTGCACAAGTTGATACCAGGTGCTACAGAGCTACTCGTTATAGATTGTCAGCACGTAACTGCAATAGATTCCTTCGGCAATGAAGTGCTCTCCGGTTGGCTGCAGATTGCTCGCCTTCATGGTCATGAAGCACACTTTGCCAATCTTCCCGATCGACTGCGCAACAGTTTCAATTTCCTGTCCCGGAATAATTGAAGCTCAAAAACGAGGTAAAACAGTCACTGAGGTCAGATAACTATGAATAAACTACATCATAAAATACTGGTGAGCGATTTTGACGGGACCATGACCAAGCATGATTTTTTCCGGCTGGCTCTAACATATCTCCCTCCAGAGACGGCAGAACCCTGGACTCGCTATGAACGTGGTTTGACAAGCCACTTTGACGCACTCCAGGAAATATTCTCCGGATTACAGATTCTTGACCGGGAACTTGATGAGCTGCTGACTGACATGCAGATTGAACCTGGCCTGTCGAAGCAGTGGGAGAGACTGCAGACAGACGGATGGTCGCTGGTGATCGCTTCGGCTGGGTGTGCTTTTTATATTGAGCGTATCTTGCGCCGCATCGGAGGCAATGCCATTATCTATGCAAATCCGGGAGAGTTCGTTCCGGAGATCGGTCTGTTTATGAAGCGCCCTCTGCATTCGCAGTTCTATCATCCTGAAACCGGTATTGATAAAAGTGCCATTGTCAAACAGTTCCTTGATAGCGGGTGTACCACGGCTTTTGCCGGAGATGGTCGTCCTGATCTGGCGCCAGCGCTGCTGGTAGAGCCAAAGTATCGCTTTGCCAAAGGGTGGCTGGCTGATGAGCTTGAGCGTCTGGCGGTTCCGTTTATCCGCTTTGAACATTGGGGAGAGATCGTCGATATACTCTGCCAGGAGGTTGAATAATGGAACTACACACAACAATTGCAATTCCGGGGCTGGTCAGAATCAAGAGTGGCGCTCTGGACAAGCTTGGCATTTACTGTAAACGGAGCGGGTTCAATACCGTTGGCGTCATATCCAGCAGTGACATCCCCTCATCTAGCCTGGAAAAAGCGGGAATATCATTAACTGCGGCAGAGGTGCATGCGGCACAGTGGATAAGCTGCGACGAAGCCAGCTTCGAACAGGCCCAGAAGATATTTATCTCTCTTTCCGGAGATGTGTCGGCAATAGTCGGTATTGGTGGAGGCCGCGCTCTTGATGTGGCCAAGTACTCAGCTTTTCTGGCTCGACTGCCATACATCAGCGTGCCGACTTCTCTATCAAACGACGGATTCTGCAGCCCAGGGGCGAGCCTCACCATAGCCGGGGTTAAACGTTCATTATCCGCTGCCATCCCCTTTGGTGTCATCATCGATACAGACGTCTGCCTGTCTGCACCTGAACTGCTCTGGCTCTCGGGCGTAGGCGATCTGGCTGCAAAACTAACCGCAGTGCGGGACTGGAAGCTTGCTTTCCATGCAACAGGGACACCAGTCAATGATTTTGCTGCTCTACTGTCGGATGCCACTGTTGCCCAGTTCCTCTCCCGGCCAGTACGAGACTCGGAAGGAATCCGACTCCTGGGTACATCGCTGATGCTGAACGGCATCGCCATGGAGATCTGTCAAACATCGCGCCCTGCCAGCGGCAGCGAGCACCTGATTTCCCCTGCTCTCGACCGAATCTCGGCACGTCCCCGGTTACATGGTCTACAGGTGGGCGTTGCCACCTATATCATCAGCCGACTACAGGGAGAGCAAGCGGAAACCATCAATAATCTTTTCACTGCCTGTGGATTTTGGGATGCAATCAGGAATGACCCGTTCAGCACTCCCGAATGGCTTGAAGCAGCCCAACTGGCGCCGACTCTTAAGAAAGGGTTCTACACGGTACTCTCCTCCCGCAACTGCCTGGATGAAATACGCTCTATGCTGGAGAATGATGTTGTTCTCAGAGGCTGTTTCATATCAACATAGGTCAAATTTAACAAAAAACTGCCAAAAAACTTTCAGGTTCGTCAGTGGTTACCAAGCGCAGGGAAATTGAGTCGCCTGAATAGCAACAGATTCAGATTGATAATGTTACTGTTTCTGGATAGTATCTCTCCTGCTTTTATCATATAGATTTATGGAGAAATATTATGTCTGATTCAGCGCAAGTCACTTACGAAAAGGGAAAGCTTTATGATCTGAACATCGCCGATCTGCAGCCTGATCCTGACCAGCCGCGCAAATATTTTGACGAGCAGGCGCTGGCAGATTTGAAAGCGTCGATTGAGAAGCATGGTGTGTTGCAACCGGTTCTTGTGCGTCAGTCGGCAGATGGCGCCTTGTTGCTGGTTTCAGGTGAGCGCCGTTTTCAGGCTTCAAAGCTGGCTGGTTGTCTGACTATTCCGGCTGTTTTTACAGATGGCGATCCTGCGGAGCTTTCCATAGTAGAAAACCTGCTGCGGGAAAACCTGACCGCCATTGAGGAAGCCGAGGCGATTGAAAAACTGCGGTTACAACATGAATACACGCTGGCTGATCTGGCTCTTGTTCTTGGTAAATCCGATTCGACCCTTTCCGAAATTCTCTCCCTAAATAAATTGCCCGATGATGTGAAGAATGATTGCCGCAATGAACCCAAGGCCGGGCGGGTTATCCTTGCTCTTATAGCCCGTCAAAAAACACCGGAAAAGATGACGGCACTCTACACCAAATATAAAGAGAGCGGTCTTACCGTAGGTGAATTAAGAAAAAAAGCTTCAAAGCCAAAACAGTTGGATGCACCGGTAGATCTGACTTTTGTGGATCAATTTTATGACCGTATTTATACATTGGACAGTGACACCTTGACCAATAGTCAAAAAGTGTCGCTGAACCAGACCATAGTAAAAATGCGCAGTATGTTGCTGGAAAAGACACATAAATTGAAGGTGGCATTGACAGTTCCAGCATAAAAAATGGTGAATTTTTGAGAGTGGTTTTGTATAATTTCATATAGTTAACCCATTTCCGAACGTTCGGAAATTTGGTTTTCAACTGTTTTGCTGAGGGTTGAGATATGAGTGAATTAGCTCAGGCAGTGAAAATTGAGAAACGGATTTTTACCATCCGTCAAGTTCAGGTGATGTTGGATCGCGATCTGGCAGAACTTTACGAAGTGGAAACCCGCGCACTCAAGCAAGCGGTCAAGCGAAATATCGCCAGATTCCCTGCTGATTTTATGTTTGAGTTGACTGAAAATGAAGTCGAATCACTGGTATCACAATCTGTGATACCTTCAAAAAAACAATTGGGCGGAGCTAAGCCCTTTGTCTTTACAGAACAAGGCGTTTCCTCGCTTTCAGCGGTATTAACCAGTACGCGAGCAGTTGAAATCAATATTGAGATCATGCGTGCTTTCGTGAAAATGCGGCAGTTTCTTGCAAACAACGCTGATCTTTTTATGCGACTGGAGAATATCGAAAAACGCCAACTGCTGCATGAAATTAAAGTCGATGAAAAATTTGAGCAACTTTTCAACGCACTTGAAGACAAAAGTATCAAACCAAAGCAAGGCATATTTTTTGATGGACAAATTTTCGATGCCTACGCCTTTGTCTGCGGCCTGATTCGTGCCGCCACACAGCGGATTATTCTGATCGACAACTACGTGGATGAAAGTGTGTTGACTCTGTTATCCAAGAGAGAAGCAGCGGTAAACGCCAAAATCCTGACAAATAACATCGGCAAAGCATTAGCTCTGGATATCGAAAAATTTAACCGGCAATACCCCGCTATCGAAGTGAAAACGTTAAAATCATCGCACGACCGTTTTCTAGTTATTGATGATGACATTTATCACATTGGCGCATCGCTGAAAGACTTGGGCAAGAAATGGTTCGCCTTTTCGAAGATGGATGTCAGCGCAATTGAAATGTTGCAACGGGTGAATATATGAATGTGTGGGTGGGTGAGGTTTGGGCGATTTGACGGATGGGGGGAGTCGATGTGTTCAGCAGGAAATGGTTGACTTGGGGTTAAATATACTGTCCCCGGAATTCTTCCCATGCGGATTGATGCGCTGGATATTATGAACCTGAAATTAACCAGGAGCAAGTAAATGAAATCAAATGCACCAGGTCAGCTACTAGGGTTTATTCTTCAGTTCCCACGCGCCCTATACCACCTTTTAAGAAGTGGGCCGGGTGACTGTGTTTGCATTGAGGTTCTGGGAGATGTTGCGACCTTGTTCAAAGATGGAAATGTTATCTCGGAAGAGGATAAGTCTTCCATTGTCGGAAACCCTTTAACCGAAAAATCCACGGACTTGTGGAAAACATTTTATAACTGGATACTGGCGGCGCAAGGCGGCGACCTTGTTGTGGAGAAAACGAGATTCGTTCTTTATTGTAATCAGTCCGGTAAAGCCGGGATTGTAAACCGCTTCAGCTCTGCGCAAAATAATAAAGAAGCCATTGTAGCGATCGAACATGCTAAGAGCGTGCTGCATGACGTAACAAACACGCACGATATTTGGAAGTATTATGATTTTGCAGCAAATATAAACGCGCCGTTATTGCTGGCCATAATCGAACGTTTTGAATTGCAAACCGGTATTGGCGCGGGTTATGACGAGATTCGGCATGAGTTGCTATGTAAGCATGTTGCAAAAACACAGATTGATTTTTTGATGGAGAAAATCGGTGGCTGGATGTTGAGAACGGTTGCCGAATCTATAGCGGCAAAAAAACCGGCGATAATAAAATGGGAAAGTTTTGACCATGAATTCAAGGCAGTCTTTGAACGTTCCAGACGCAGAGAGCTTTATGACTTTGCCTTGGTGAGTCCGCCCGGAGTACCCGAAATTAATCAGCAAATCAAGATCCAGCCCTGCTATCTCTAACAGCTAGAAGTCATTGACTCGACTGAAGACGAGATAATTGAAGCAGTGACTGATTATTTGAGAGCAAAAGTGAATCTTGACAAATGGACTGAGAATGAACTTATCGATTACGACTCTGCCAAGGATTTTGAATTAAAGCTGTTAGCGTTTTGGAATAACAAGAAAATGCAAATCAGTATCACGCAAAAGAAATTGCCGGAAGAAGACCAGGGGAAATTACTCTTGTCCGAGTGCAAAACAAGGCAGGAGACGATAAACAATCTGCCGCCGGTCAGATCGACAATTGAAGGTACCTATCATTCGTTGGCAAATAAACCCGTGCTTGGGTGGCATCCGAATTGGGAACAGTTGTTTCCCCCAAAAAAGGAGAAGTGATCTTGGGAGAATTAGCCGATGAAGTAAAACTTTGGAACTCTCCGGCAATTGGAGCTTATCTGCTTTGGCGATTTTCAACAGGCTATTGTCAAGGACATGCCAGCGGGGATGCCCCTTTAGGGCTCTTGCATTTTATCGCTGGCGCTATCCTGACCAGCAAAGACCTTGACGGCTGAAGACAAGGCGCTGAATAAACAGTTCTTCAAGCTCGGTGAGGGAACACGCTCATGAGCTATGTAAAGTCACTTAATCAGCTGGTGTTCGAGTGGGTGGGACGGCGTGAGTTTGATAAAACCGCTGTGCCGGGCTACATTACCGACAATCTCAACCGCGCGTTCTCTATTCGCCCTTATCAGCACAATGCGTTTCAGTATTTCGTCAATTACTGGCAGGAACCTTTTGACGGCAAGCCGACACAGAACCATCAACTGCTGTTCCATATGGCGACCGGCAGCGGCAAGACCCTGATGATGGCCGGCCTGATCCTGTACCTGTTTGATAAAGGTTTCAGAAATTTCCTGTTTTTTGTGAACAGCTCCAACATCATCAACAAGACCCGAGACAACTTTCTGAATTCCCAATCAAGCAAATATCTATTTGCCGAAAGTGTCAGCTTTGGTGACAAGCGAGTTACTGTGCGCGAGGTGGAGAACTTTCAGGCAGCGAATCATGATGACATCAATATCGTCTTTTCCACCATTCAGGGGCTGCATATGAGCCTGAACACGCCGCGTGAAAACAACCTTACCTATGACGATTTCGAGGATCAAAAGATCGTCCTCATCTCGGACGAGGCGCACCACATTAACGCCGACACCAAGAAGGGAAATGCGCAAGCGACGCAAGAGGAACTGTTCGAGATTATCAGTTGGGAAGGGACGGTAGAGCGGATTTTCAATGCCCATCCCGATAATGTTCTGCTTGAGTTTACGGCGACCATGGATTTGACCAACGATAACTTGGCCGAGAAATACAAACCAAAGTTGATCTATGATTACCCGCTCAAGGAGTTCCGCAAAGGTGGCTATTCCAAAGAGGTCAAAGTGTTGCAGGCCGATATGCAGCCTTTTGAACGTGCCCTGCAAGCGGTTCTGTTAAGCCAGTACCGCCATAAACTTTTTGAGAAATACAAGAAGCACATCAAACCGGTACTATTATTCAAGTCAAAAACCATCAAGGAGAGTCAGGCTTTTTTTGATCAGTTCAGGGATGGAATCCAAGCCTTGAAGCCAGCCGATTTAGAGGATATTCGTTCCAAAAACACCGATGCTGCGCTGAAAAAAATGTTTGACTATTTTGAGGCTTATAAGATCACTTTTGAAAATTTGATAACAGAGTTGAAGGAAGACTTTGCCGAGAACAAGCTCATCTCGGTAAACAGCAGGGAAGAGAGCGAAGCCAAACAGCTTGCCGTCAATTCCCTTGAAGACGAGAAAAACGAATACCGCGCCGTGTTTGCCGTGGACAAGCTCAACGAAGGCTGGGACGTGCTGAACCTGTTTGACATTGTGCGTCTGTACGACACCCGCGACAGCAAGGCAGGTAAAATCGGCAAGACAACCATGAGTGAGGCGCAGTTGATTGGTCGTGGAGCTCGCTATTGTCCTTTCCAATTGACCGATGATCAGCCGCTGTATGGTCGCAAGTTCGACGAGGATCTTGATAATGAACTTCGCGTCTGCGAAGAGCTTTACTACCATAGCGCCTACAACCCGAAATATATCCAGGAACTAAATAGCGCCCTGCAAGAGATCGGCATCAAAGCCAAAACCACGCGGGAACGCAGGGTCAGCCTGAAGGAGAGTTTCAAGGCGACAACCCTGTACAAGGCGGGTCACATCTTCCTGAATGAGCGCCGCTCATACAGCCGCGAGGATGTTGATGGACTGGATAGCAGCTTGATAAATCAACGACACAAGGTGCAGCTTCGTACCGGTTATGTTATGTCCTCCGTGGCCTTCGAAGCAGGTGAAGCCGACAAAGGGGCGGAACGGAAAGCAAAAGACTACGATCTGTTGAGCTTTGGTGTTCAGGTGATCCGCAAGGCCATGCAGCGCTTGGAGTTCTACGAGTTTGCCAATCTCAAATGGTATCTGCCAAACCTTCAGTCTGTGCAGGAGTTCATTACCTCCGACCGGTATCTTGGCAAGATCAAGCTTGAGGTCTCGGGCCTGCCGGAGCATATCAGCAACCTTTCACCCGATGGAATGCTGGATGCTGCGACGCAGATTCTGAACACCATTGCGGCGGTGATTGATTCCGATAAAGTTGAGTTCAAAGGGAGCAAGCAGTTCAAGCCGTTTATGATCAAAGACACGTTCACGGACAAAACCTTGAATTTCATGCTGGATGAAGGAGGCGACAAAGAGTTTGGCCGATCAATGAACACTGTTGGCGAGACGTCCTATCACCTGAACCTGAGCACACGGGATTGGTATGTGTTCGACGACTGTTTTGGGACATCGGAAGAAAAAATGCTGATTCAATTCATTGACAAGCGCTACGACGACCTGAAAATGCGCTATTCGGATGCCTGGCTGATCCGCAATGAGAAGCATTTCAAGCTCTACAATTTCGATGACGGCAGACCGCTTGAGCCTGACTTTGTTCTCTATCTTGTCGGCAAGGAAACCAAAGATACGATGCACTACCAGGTTTTCGTCGAGCCGAAGGGGGCGCACCTGCTCCGGGTTGATGTGTGGAAAGAAGAATTTCTCAAAAACATCAAGGCTAATTGTGAGATTGAGCAACTATTCACAAACAAAAAATATGCCGTCTGGGGATTGCCGTTTTATAATAGTGTCCAACGCGGTAAAGAATTCACCGAGGCGTTTGATGGGCTGCTGGAGTAAGATACGGCCTGATGATAATTTAAATAATCGTTAAATCTATTTTCGAAACATCTACGGGAAGGCTGATGGGAAGTACTTAAAAAGTTGATTTGAGAGGGCAAAAGGGGCAGTTGGTAAAGTTTTCAAGAACATCCCCTTCCGGAACTTAGAAAGGCAATGTTGAATGGAGAATGTTGAATGTTAAATGGAAAACCAAGAGATATTCAGGAACGTGCATTTGAGTTTGCTTGTGAAATTGTCCGGCTGCAAAAGGAACTTACCCGAAACGGCATGGTAGACAGGGCCTTAATTAACCAGTTACTGCGTTCGGGGACGTCAATCGGAGCAAACCTTGAAGAAGCGACAGGAGGCCAGAGCAAAGCCGATTTCATATCCAAATGCTCGATTGCACTCAAAGAAGCCAGAGAAACCCGCTACTGGCTCCGTCTAATTACCGCAACCGAAACAAAGCTCACCGAGCGAGTACGCCCAATACTTGCAGAAATAGAAGAACTCGTAGCGATTTTAACATCTATCATAAAAAATGCCGCTACCAGCAAATCACGCGGCACGCCCTGATTTTAACATTCAACATTCAACATTCAACATTTTACATTTTACATTCGCGTCTCCGGGAAGGCTGAGGGGACTTAATAAGTTGATTTGAGAGGGCAAAAGGGTCAGTTGGGAAAGTTTTCAAGAACTTTCCCTTCCGGGACCCATAGTAGATTACACTAAGGCGCTCACAGGAGCAAAACATGACTAACACTTTCACGGTGGTATTCGTTTTATGAGCCTCATCAAGTCAAAAAAGCGTGTCGCCGACCACGGGGAGGTATCAGCCAGTGAAATTGCGTTCATCGAGAAGGTTGTCCGACCGATGGGAGCCATTGATGAGTAAGCCGAGGAAGAACGTTGCCGCCGAGCATCCGGATGCGCTCTTTGGGCGCGTCGTGTCCATCCTTGAGCAGGCGCAAGGCAATGTCGTCAGGTCTGTGAACACCAACATGGTGCTGGCCTACTGGTGGATCGGGCGAGAGATTGTCCAGGAAGTGCAGGGGGGCGAGGAGCGGGCTGCCTACGGTAAAAAGGTCGTCGAAGAGCTGTCGGTTCGGCTGACGGTGCGGTATGGGAAAGGGTTTTCTTTGCCTAATCTCAAGAGGTTCAGGCAGTTTTATCAGGTTTTCTCTGATCGTGGAATTGGCTCCCCGCTGGGGAGCCAATTCGAAATTGAAAAAGATCCCCACCAGGGAGCTTATCTTGAAAAAGGTCACCCGGCGGGTGACGAATTACCGCAAGGTTTTTCGCCACACCTCTCTTGGTCGCATTACCGCGCCCTGATGCGGGTGGAGAATTGTGCTGCCCGTGATTTCTACGAGCGGGAAGCCAGTGAATGCGGCTGGTCGAAGGTGCAACTGGAAAGGCAGATTCACAGTTTCTACTACGACCGGATTGTTGCCAATCGCGGCGTGAAGGGTCTGCTGCCCGAAGGGAGGGAACGTCTGCCCGGCGAAAGGGTTCAGCCATCCCATCTGCTCAAGTCGCCTATGGTGCTGGAGTTTCTGGGGCTCCCCGATTCCCGTGAGCTGCATGAAAGCAGACTCGAACAAGCAATTATCGACAACTTGCAAAACTTCCTGCTGGAACTCGGCAAGGGTTTTTCTTTTGTTGCCCGTCAAAAGCGCGTACGCTTCGGAGACGACGATTTCTACATTGATCTTGTTTTCTACAACTACGTCCTGAAGTGCTTCCTGCTGATTGATCTGAAAATGGGCAAGCTGACCCACGCCGATGTCGGGCAGATGGACGGCTATGTCAGGCTCTACGAAGACCGGTTCAAAATTCCCGGCGACAATCCCACAATCGGTTTGCTACTATGCTCAGACAAAAGCGAGGCGGTTGCCAAATACTCGATCCTGAACGAGAACAAGCAGATTTTTGCTTCCAAGTACCTGCCAAATCTGCCGACGGAAGAACAGCTCCGGCTGGAAATCGAGAAGGAACGGCATCTTATCGAGTCTACTCTGGAGGAGCTCGCCGATGACTAAAACCATCGAAGAAATCCTCGCGCCGAAGCCATAGTCAGGGAGGGTGCCATGACAAAAAAGAAATCCCCGAACAGCGTGCGTATCCGTAACTGCACGGCTGAATTTCTTACCTTTGCCTACCAGACCGGGGGCGACGGCGTGGAAGTGCGGGTTCAGGACGGCACGATCTGGCTGTCGCAAAAAAACATCGGGCTGCTCTTTGAGACCACCCCGGAAAACGTGTTGATGCACTTGAAGAACATCTACGCAGAGAACGAACTGACTGAGGCGACAACTGCTAACGATTTCTTAGCAGTTCAAACGGAAGGAAAACGCCAGGTGCAGCGCAGCATCCTGCATTACAACCTTGATGCTATTATTGCGGTGGGATACCGCGTGAATTCCAAGCGCGCCACCGCCTTTCGGCAATGGGCCACGGGTGTCCTGCGGGATTACACGCTCCGGGGTTATGTGATGGATCGGAAGCGTATGGAGAACGGCGCTTTCCTGGGCGAGGATTACTTCGAGCGCCTGCTGGAGGAAATCCGGGAGATCCGCCTGTCCGAGCGGCGCTTTTATCAAAAAATTACCGATATCTATTCCACTGCGATGGATTACGACCGGGACTCGCCGATCACCCAGACATTCTTCGCCAAAGTGCAGAACAAGATGCATTACGCTGTCCACGGCCACACGGCCGCCGAGCTGATCGTCAGGCGTGCGGATCACACGAGGGAGTACATGGGCTTGACAACCTAGGCCAAAGCGCCCGGAGGTAAAATTTTCAAAAGCGACGTCGTAGTGGCAAAAAACTATCTGACGGAGGCGGAACTCTCGGACTTGGGGAGCATCGTGAGTGCCTACCTCGACCTGGCGGAAAGCCGCGCCAAACGCCGTGTCCCCATGACGATGGAGGATTGGGTGAAGCGTCTCGACATCTTCCTCTCGGCGGACGAGCGGAACGTGCTGCAAGATGCCGGGCGTATCAGCGCTGAAATTGCAAAGGAACATGCCGAAGGGGAGTTTGAGAAATACCGCTTGATTCAAGATAGGATTTTCCAAAGCGATTTTGACACATTCGCGGCGCTGGAGAAGCGGGATGAGGACAAAGGCGATCGTGGGGCAAAGTGTTCGCGTCTACATTCTTCACAAAATATGGTGGAATCCAAACCCAGGTCGTAACGAGTGAGCAGGTGCAGAAATCACCCCGAAGATACGCGACACAGCGGGTGAGAGTGAGGATAAAACCCAGGCAATTTCCGAACGTTCGGAAATTGAGCAAACATACTGATATTGCAGAATACAGCTTCAATAACTACCCAAATTTTCAGTTAGTTATAAAGAGGCAACACCATACACTGGTGCGTTGGAACGAGAAATAAGGACAATCATAAAACACGGGGGCTAACATGAATATCCAACAGCAGTTGTACCATGAAATCGAAGCATTACCGATGGATGCACAGGAAAAGATTCTGAAAATGGTACATTTTCTGAAAACAGAAATCCTTACACCGGTAAAGAGCAAGCATAAGAAAAAGCATTTGGCCACTCTTGCAGACCTTGATTCACTGGCTGTTGATACCGGCATTAACGATCTGGCAGTACAGCATGATCATTATCTGTATGGGATGCCAAAGAAATGAAAAACTCCGTCTTTGTCGATACCGTCGCTTGGCTTGCGCTTGTCAATAAGTCCGAAGATTTGCATGAAGCGGCCCGTAAGGTGCGTGATCAGCTTATCCAACAGAAAGCCAAACTGATTACTACAGACTTTGTTGTAGTAGAAATTGCGAACGCGCTTGCTCGCCCACCTCTGCGCTGCCTTGCACGCAAGTTGATAGATTTTATCCGAACGTCCGACACTGTCGAGCTTGTAACAATAACGCCGGAGCTTTTTGAAAAGGCATATCAGCTCTACTGTGCCCGTGATGACAAAGAGTGGGGATTGACTGATTGCACCAGTTTTGTGGTGATGCAAAAGATGCGGATGAATAGGGCTTTTACTGCGGACAGACATTTTGAACAAGCCGGTTTTACTGTTTTACTAAAATGATGTAGTAAACGGATTGCGCTGGAATTTGCGGTAAAGGTGATTATTTTGTTGATGGAATGAGAGAGGCTGCCCGAGGGAAACAAGGGACGTCCATGATAAGTTTTGTCAAGGGGAAATCGGAGATTTCCCGTAACCTTCCAGGCACCACCAGTGGCCTTGTTTTTCTCCTTCATGCCTTCTAATCTTTTTAATCTTTCCAAAGC
>Ga0247844_1003713_pt1 | contig 21909 bp, 17 predicted proteins | sample LaCtaG_FD_192421 | JGI IMG/M metagenome (GOLD analysis project Ga0247844, IMG submission 192421) | Freshwater microbial communities from meromictic Lake La Cruz, Castile-La Mancha, Spain - LaCruzMarch201714.5m_1 | ecosystem: Environmental > Aquatic > Freshwater > Lake | place: Spain: Castile-La... | reverse complement strand
AAATAATCGTAAGGTTCTTGACAGTCATTGCATTGATACAATGCTTTACAAGCGGTACTTCCGAATTGGCTTACCATTCGTGTGTTTCTTGAATGACATTTTGGGCACGGAACTATAGTTGGTTCTGCGAATAAAACGCTTTTGTCAATTTCATGTTCGGGTGGTGCAATACCATACTCGCGTAATTTGATTCTTCCGTTTTCCGAAAGCCAATCTGTGCTCCAAGCAGGAGCTAAAACTAATTCAACTCGAGCTGAATCAATTCCTTTATCTTTTAATTTTGAAAGAATGTCTTCTTCCATTGTTTTCATAGCAGGACAACCGCTATAAGTTGGAGTAATTGTTATCAACCAATCTCCATTTACTATTTGGGCGTCACGAACAACGCCCAAATCAATTACTGATAGCACAGGAATCTCCGGATCACTAACTTCTTCAAGCCAATTATATATTTGCTCTTTGTTTACCATTCCATGTTTGGATAGGCGCGTTGCATATACTGTAACTCTGACAATAAATGACCAAAATGCTCAGAATGACGACCTTTGCGACCTCCATCAAATTTCCAATTATTTGCTGGAATTTCAAGCGTCGCTTCAGAGAAAACATGCTTTACAGTCGATTCCCATTCAGCCTTGATTCCTGATAAATCTGGTAAAATTCCATCAACAATTAATTGTGCTTCAACTTCGTCTGTGTAAAACAATTCATCTGTGTATCTCCATAAGGTATTCAATGAATTTTGAACTCTTTCGTGTGACTCTTCTGTTCCATCACCTAAACGAATTACCCATTCAGATGAATGTTTCAAATGATATCGTGTTTCCTTCAATGATTTATCTGCAATTGCTGCCAATTGTTTATCAGAAGAACTTACTAGTCTTTCGTATAAAGGTTTACGGAAAGCATCGAATAAAAATTGACGCATCATTGTATCCCCAAAATCACCGTTTGGTTGTTCAACTAAAAGTACATTAACGTATTCTTTCTCAAAGCGCAATAATCCAAGTTTATCACAATTTCTATCTTTTCCTTCAATTACACCCGCATAATCTAACAAACTCATTGCTTGACCAATAAAGTCTAAAGAAATATTTGTCATTGCAATGTCTTCTTCAAGGATTGGACCATGACCGCACCATTCAGCTAAACGTTGACCAAGAATTAAACTATCGTCTCCTAACCGTAGTAAGTAGCGAAATAAAGCTTCGTTTTTCATAAATTACATGTGTTTGATTCCTTCATGTACTTCGTAAAAAGTAGGATGACGGAAAATTTTTGTGTCAGAAGGTTCGAAATAAGCGTCAGCATCAGCTGGATCATTTGCATGCACATAGTTTGATTCTACAACCCAAATACTTATTCCTTCTGAACGACGCGTGTAAACATCTCTTGCATTATCCAGAGCCATAGTTGAATCTGCAGCTCTTAAACTTCCAACGTGTTTATGATTTAAACCTTGTTTACTTCTGATAAAAACCTCCCAAAGAGGCCATTCTTTTGTTGACATGATTGATGATTTTGATGTGATTATGCTGTTTGTTTTTTCTTTCTTTTTTCAGCAAATGCCAAAGCTGCTTCTCTCACCCACATTCCTTCTTCTTTCGCTTTTCTTCGTGCATCTACACGTTGTTTGTTACAAGGTCCATTTCCATTTACAACTTGCCAAAACTCATCCCAATTAATAGGTGTAAAATCGTAATGACCAGTTTCTTCATTCCATTTTAAATTTTCATCTGGAACTTTTAAACCAATCAATTCTGCTTGTGGAACAGTTGCATCAATAAAGTTCTGACGCAATTCATCGTTTGACAAACGTTTAATTTTCCATTTCATTGATTGAGCAGAATTTGGTGATTCGTCATCATTTGGACCAAACATCATTAATGAAGGCCACCAAAAACGATTTAAAGCATCTTGCGCCAATTCTTTTTGTTCAGGAGTGCCATTTGCTAAAGTTGTTAGCAATTCATATCCTTGACGTTGGTGAAAGGATTCTTCCTTACAGATTTTAACCATTGCTCGTGCATATGGACCGTAAGAACAACGACAAAGAGCAACTTGATTCATGATTGCTGCTCCATCTACTAACCAACCAATTGCGCCAATATCAGCCCAAGAAAGCGCTGGATAATTGAAAATAGAAGAATATTTAGCTTTTCCTGAATGTAAATCATCAATTGTTGCTTCTCTATCTGCACCCAACGTTTCAGTTGCGCTGTATAGATATAAGCCATGACCAGCCTCATCTTGAACTTTTGCTAGCAAAACTGCTTTTCTTCTTAAATTCGGAGCGCGCGTGATCCAATTGGCTTCTGGTAACATCCCAACAATTTCAGAATGTGCATGTTGCGACATCTGTCTAATTAATGTTTTTCTATAAGCATCGGGCATCCAATCATTTGGTTCAATTTTAACCTCTCGATCAATTTTATCTTGAAATTTTTGTTCAAGATCAGTTGTTTCTAAAATTTTCATAAGCAATGATTATTTGACAAATATAATTAATTATTGGGGGCTGAAAATATGATGCAAATCATAAAGTTAACCCAAATACGAAAACATCTAATTGATTCAAATGTTTATCTTTGGCGCATTAAAATTCGAGTAATGACCCCTAAATTTCACACGCTTACAATTAAGGACATCAGAAAAGAAACAAAAGATGCTGTTTCCATTTCATTTGATATACCTAAAGAATTGATTGCTGACTATAAATATGAATCCGGGCAGTATTTAACGCTGAAAACCTCAATAGATAATGAGGAAATCAGAAGATCTTATTCGCTTTGTTCCTCTCCATTTGAAAATGAATGGCGTGTGGCAGTAAAACAAATAGAAAATGGTGTGTTTTCAACTTATGCAAATAAATCTTTGAAGGTTGGAAATACGCTTGAGGTGATGACTCCTACTGGAAATTTTAAGTTGAGCACAACAAAAAATAGTAAAAAGTCATATGTATTATATGCTGCAGGAAGTGGAATTACTCCTATTTTTTCAATTGCTAAAACTATTTTAGAGGAAGAACAAGGTGATGTAACATTATTTTATGGTAATAAAGGTTTTTATGGTGTGATCTTCCGTGAGGAACTTGAAGCATTGAAAAACAAATATTTAGATAGAATAAGAATCATCCATCTTTTTTCCAGAGAAAGTCCAGGAAATAAAATTCAAAAAGGACGCATCAACAAAGAAAAATGCACTGAATTACACCAAGCATTCTTAAAAAATCAAACGATTGATGAAGTTTTTATATGTGGTCCCGAGGAAATGATTTTAAACGTTCGAGAATCATTAATTGAAAACGGTGTTGATTCCAAAAACATTCATTTTGAATTATTCGCTACCAACGTTAAAAAAGAAAAAACAGCAACAGAAATTGCTAATCAAGCACCTTCATTTGATTCCAAAGTTCAGATTATTCTTGATGGCGATGTGATTGACTTCGAATTGGATTCGAATGGAAAAACAATTTTAGATGCAGCACAAGAAGCTGGTGCAGATTTACCTTTCGCATGCAAAGGTGGGGTTTGTTGTACTTGTAAAGCTAAAGTTTTAGAGGGTTCTGCGAAAATGGATGTTAATTATGCTTTAATGCCTGACGAGGTTGAAAACGGTTATATTCTTACTTGTCAAGCACATCCGACTAGCGAGAAAATAGTAGTTTCATTTGACGATTAAGAAAACATGGGGATATTCGATATTTTTAAGAAAAAAGAATTTAAACCGAAAGGTAGTAAAGGTTTTCATGAAGTGAAAATTCAGATTTCACGCCTTTCAAAAGAATCAGTTAGGGTAACTTTTGATATACCAAGTGAATTAAAACCTACTTTTGATTTTATTGCAGGCCAGTACATCAATTTGGAAGTATTCCTTAATGGAAAAAACCAACGACGCTCCTACTCGATTTGTAGCGGAAAAAATGAACCACTTTCAATTGCAGTAAAAGCAATAGAGAACGGACTTGTTTCAAATTGGTTTAATGCCGAAGCTAAAGACGGAGATATTATTCATATTTCCAAACCAGAAGGTGGATTTCATTTAAGTGACGGACAAAAAAACGTCGTTGCAATTGCTGCAGGAAGTGGAATTACGCCTATTCTTTCAATTGCAAAAAGCTTGGAATCAGATGGAAAAATGACTTTATTTTACGGAAATCAAACTGTTGACAAATCTATTTTTGTTCAAGAATTAAAGTCATTAAACAATGTGAAACCAACTCTTTACCTAAGCCAAGAAACGAAAGAAGGTTACAAAAAAGGTCGCATTGACAAAGAAAATTTTACTTCTGAAATCAAACAAAACCTGGAATTATTAAAAGCAGATTGTTTCTTTATTTGTGGACCAGAAGAAATGATTCATTCTACAAAAGAAGTATTGAAATTTTTCGGAGTTCAAGATTCAAAAATTAAGTTTGAATTATTTACAACACCAACAGCCGTTCCTGATGCTAAAAAAGAAATGAACTTTAAAGGGAAAAGTCATATCAAAGTGATGCTTGACCACGAAGTAACTTCTTTTGATATGCAAGTGCCTGGTGGAACTATATTAGAACAAGTTGAAAAATCTGGTTTAGATGTTCCTTATTCGTGTCGAGGTGGCGTTTGTTCTTCTTGCAAAGCAAAAGTTCTAGAAGGTGAAGTAGCGATGAAACTCAATTATTCTCTCACTGACGAAGAAGTTGCCAATGGTTATGTTTTAACTTGCCAATCAATCCCACAAAGTTCAACTGTTTCTTTGAGTTATGACGACTAAGAGAGTAGTTATAGTCGGTGCAAGTCGAGGAATAGGCAAAGCATTGGTAGAAAATTTTGCCCAAAGAGAGGAATTTGAAGTTATTGCATTATCTAGAAATTTAGAAAAAATGCAAACGGATTTTGGAGTGTTATCTTCCGTTAAATGCTTTGAATTTGATTTGGAAAACGATGTTAGAGTACAAGCTGTAAAACTGTTTTCATCCATTGGAAAAATTGATTACTTGATTAACAATGCTGGATTTTTGGTAAATAAACCATTTGAAGAAATTACAAGTCAAGAACTTCAGAAATCGTATCAAATCAATTTGTTTGGTGTGTTTGAAACTGTACAAGCAATCATCCCATTTTTGAATCCAGAAAATTCGCACATTGTTAATATTAGTTCGATGGGTGGATTTCAAGGCTCAATGAAATTTGCTGGACTTAGCGCTTACTCAACTTCGAAAGCTGCCTTGTGTAGTTTCACAGAATTATTCTCCGAAGAATACAAAGCTTCAACGATTGCGATGAATAGTTTGTGTCTTGGTTCTGTACAAACTGAAATGTTAGAGGAAGCTTTTCCAGGTTATCAAGCACCATTGAATCCAGAGGAAGTAAGTGAATTCATTTCTGATTTTACAATTCATGCGCACAAGTTTATGAAAGGAAAAATAATTCCTTTATCCTTAACAAATCCGTAACATTTGATTCATTCAATATTTTTAGTAACTTAGTTGACTAATCTCTGAAATGACGAAACGAATATTTCTCTCCATTCTCGTTTTTTCCTTCTTCCAAATAAGTTTTGGTCAAGATGTGCATTGGTCACAATTTAATGATAATCAATTATTTCAAAATCCCGGACAAGCTGGACATTTCGATGGCGATTATCGATTTATAGCAAACTATCGCGACCAATGGAGAAGTGTTACAGTTCCATTCAGTACTTTTTCATTGTCAGCAGATGCTAAGTTTAAGGATTATGGTGTTGGTCTTTTGATTTCCAATGATCAAGCTGGTGATGGTAAATTTAGAACAGTTGAAATTCAAGGGAATTTTTCACGTTTATTTAAAATCACAAATGATTCTGTACACACTATTCGTCCTGGAATTAACTTCGGAATGAATCACCGACAAATCAATTGGGATGCCTTGTATTTTGATAGTCAATACAATGGTTATATCTTTAATCCCGCTGCAGCGACTAATGAAACCTATCAAAATGATCGCAAAACGAATCTATCTATTGGTCTAGGTTCATTGTATGAATGGCGAAAAAATGAACGATTCAAAGTACTTTCTGGTTTTGGAATTTATAATTTAAACAGACCTAATCAAGGATTTTATACTGAAAAAATTCAACGAGATGTTCGCTTTACTATTTTTGCTAAGGGGACATTTAAAATTAATCAAAAATGGGATGCTGTTCCAAGTTTACAATTCAATAATCAAGGCGTTTATCGTGAACTTTTATTAGGTGGTTCTGCTAAATATTATTTGACTTCCTCAACAAAAATTTACCAAGCTTTGTATGGTGGTGTTTGGTATCGAAACAGGGATGCCGCTTACTTGACATTTGGCTACGATTACAAAGATTTTTTCGCAGGGATTAGCTATGATATTAATTTTTCTAAATTAGTTCCAGCCAGCAACGCAAGAGGAGGTTTAGAAATAGCAGTTAGGTACATCATCCGTACATTTAAGCCAAAAAAAATCATTCACCGTGTATGTCCAGATTACATTTAGTATTTCTATTTGTTGTAATTTTCTTTAATTCATTTTCACAAGCAAAACTTAAACAAATAGTTGGCTTTGCAGACGAACAATATAAAAAAGGCGATTATTATTATGCACTTGAATATTACAAACAAGCTCTTGCTCAAGATTCAAATTCGCTAGAGTTGCTTTGGAAATTTGCGGAAACACAAAGAGCATATAAAGATTATGTACAAGCTGAAAAATACTATGCACTTGTTTATGCCAAAGATGTGGAGGAAAAATATCCTGCGAGCATCTTGTATTTAGGATTAATGCAAAAACAAAATGGAAATTATAGTCGAGCATTTGAAACTATGAAGATTGCCAAAAAACGTTTTGCTGTTGGTGAATTTGATTATTTCTATAGAAAATCAATACAAGAAGTGGACGCTTGTGCTTGGGCAATGAAAAATTATTCAGACACAGCTCAACCAATGAAAAGATTGCCTTTGACCGTTAATTCTTATGACGCAGAATTTGGACATTCAATACGAGATAATAAGCTTATATTCTCTTCTTTAAGAGCCGATTCCACCAAAGATGCTACTCAAGAAGTTTATTCCAAAAACTATAAAACTAAGTTATACGCTTCAGATATAAAAAATGAAAAATTTGAGGCAAATAAACAGATTCAAGATTTAATTATCCAAAAATTAAATACAGGAAATGGCTCCTTTTCTTTAGACGGAAAGAAATTTTATTTCAGTGCGTGTGAAGATGAAGGCTACAATTATCGCTGTAAAATAATGGTAGCAAATTACAACAATGGAAAATGGTCGAAAATTGATTCTTTAAAACAAGAAATAAATCCACTGGGTACAAATAATACGATGCCTTTAATTTCTAAATTAAACGGTGAAGAAGTACTATTTTTCGCTTCTGATAGAGAGGGAACAAAAGGTGGTTTGGATATTTGGTATGCTTTTCCTGAAGGAGAAAATCGTTTTAAAGCAATAACAAATGTAAGTGCCATAAATTCTATCGACAATGAATTAAGTCCTTGGATGGATACAGTGGAGAAAAGACTTTATTTTTCCTCTTCCTGGCATAATGGCTTTGGTGGACAAGATGTTTTTTACACTAAAATAAATGGAATTAAATTCGCCGCTCCTACGAATGCAGGTTTACCAATAAATAGCCCTGCGAATGACCAATATTATTTCAAACATAAGGATACTGTTTACGTTTCTTCCAACCGATTAGGAAGTTATTATTCAAAAAACCCAACTTGCTGTAGTGATATTTTTGCGATTTTCCCACCTAAAAAAGCATCAGAAATTGTTGAAGTAAAAACGGAAACGAAAACAGAAATTGATACAACAACAGAAACAAAGATAGAAACTAAAAAAGATACAGAATTTCAAAAAAGAATAAAAGAAAAACTTCCTGTGACACTTTATTTCCGAAACGACGAACCTGATGCTTCTTCATTAGCAACAACTACAAAGCAAAATTACATTAATACCTATAAACTATACCAAGAGCGCTACATTTTATATAAAACCGAGGTTGCCAAGGGACTTTCAACAGAAGAAGCAAGTAAAAAACAAGCTGATTTGGAAGAGTTCTTTTTGAAAAATGTTGATAAAGGTGCGAATGATTTAATTTCATTTACTGAAATGATTTTACAAGAATTAAAAAATGGATCAGTTGTAACCTTAACGATTAAAGGTTTTGCGAGTCCAGTTGCTAAAACAGCTTATAATGTAAATCTAACTAAAAGAAGAATTTCATCCCTGACTAATTATTTCAATGAAACTAACGATGGTGAATTCAAGAAATATATTCAAGGAAACGCTCAAAATGGAGGAAAGTTAATTTTTGCAATAGTACCTTTTGGTGAATATACCGCCAATCAAACCACTAGTGATGATATTAAAAATCAAAGTAGTTCTGTTTTTTCAAAAGAAGCGGGAATTGAAAGAAAAATTCAAATTGAAAATGTGAGTTTCGACAAAGGAGAAGTTCCTTTTCCAATTGAAAGTTTGAATCCGATTTTCACAGCAGGAGAAGTTAAAAAAGGAGATAAAATTTCTGGTTCGTTTAAAATTGATAACTTAAGCTCTGAAACTATCGAATTAGAATTGGAAAATATTGATCTTGCAGTTCAAGCAAGTTTCAATTCAATTAGTGTTGCACCAAAATCAAGTGCATTTGTTACTTTTGTGGTCGATACACAAACTATGTCAGGACTTTCAAAAAATATGTTTAAAGTTAAAGTGAAAGGATTTCAGGATAGTATTGAGTTCTTTATTACATCAGAAGTTAAATAAAACATTCCAATTGTGTCAGAAACCTTACATGAACTTAAAACCACTGAAAAAGTAAAAAAGCCAAGATTGCAATTTATCGACATGGCTAGAAGTTTTGCAATTCTCTTGATGCTTGAAGGTCATTTTACAGGGGCAGCTTTGGCTAATCAATATCGCAATGAAGATTACATATTATATAATATTTGGCATAATCTGCACGGTTTAACCTCTCCCCTTTTTTTCACAGTTACTGGTTTGATTTTCGTTTATTTATTAATGGGGCAAAAATCGAATGAATCTATTTTTCAAAATTTAAGGGTAAAAAAAGGTTTTAAACGCGTTGGTGATTTACTCTTTTGGGGTTATATTATCCAATTAAATTTATGGAGTATCATTAAATCAATTTACTACGGAACACCCTTTAATTTAGAATGGTTTGCAGCCTTTCATGTTCTACAATCAATTGCTGTTGGAATTTCATTTTTATTATTGATATATGGCTTTCATTCATTTTTTAAGAAAGGAGGGATTCATTGGTATTATCTGACTGCAGCCTTGATTGTGTTTATCGGTTATTCTCAGATGAAAGCATATATTCAAGCAGACGAACTTAGAATTGCAGGCACAACTTTAAAAGCATCCTATTGGCCAACTGGTTTTCCTTCATTTATTCAGAATATGTTTTATGGAAAATACTCCGATTTTAGTTTTATGCGTTATGCAGGCTATGTTTTATTGGGAGGAATGACTGGTAGTATAATTCGTAAATATGAAGCTAAAACGAAAGAAAATTGGTTTGGAATAACCTTTATTTTAGTTGCCGTTTTCTTAAATGTTTTTATTCAACCAATTTTGACTCAATTTGATTCACTTACTGAAATGATAGGATTATGCCAAAATGGTGTTTACAAGTTAAATGCTACATCTTTTATGCGTTTTGGTCAAGTTATAGGACTAGTTGGTTTTCTAATGCTAATTGACGGAAATTTCAAGGTAAAAGCTCCTTTATTTTTAAAACTCGGACAAAATACACTTCCAATCTATGTGATACATGTAATTATACTTTATGGAGGAATTTTTGGTATTGGATTAAAACCAGATGTTATTAACCTCAATTTAAGTCCATACGCTGCAATTGGAGTATCGGTAATCGCTATGATATCTTTTACAATAATGGTAAAATTTATAGAGCCTTTGGAAGAATTTTATGATTTAGTCCTATCAAAAATATTTTTTTGGCGTAAAAAGAACTAATTTTTTCGCTTAACGTTTCCTTTTCTAGAAGGTTTAGATTTTTTTTTGACAACTGGTTTTGGAGGTGCTTCAAATTTAACTGTTCTAGTATATACTCTTTGTCCACAATTATCATTAACAGTTAGTTTAATCTTATACTTACCGGGTGATTTGTAGTAATATACTACATCTTTATCTGTTTTTACAACTCCATTCCCTAAATCCCATTTATAAGTTGCTAAGTGAGAAAAATTAGCATTTAACATCAATTTATACTTTCCAGTATTTGTTCTTTCAGATTGAACCCCAAAATAATTTCTGTTTAAACATAAACCTTCAAGGTTAGATAAAACATAATTTCCTGCTTCTTTTTGAATAATGGATGCCGTTTTACTATCAATTGTTGAAGTTACTGCTCCTTCAGGTGATTCTTTAAAAATAGAAGCATAAAAAGTACAAGCGGAGAGATAAGATCCATTTTTATTTGGGTGTTGTTCATCAGCATCATATAGATTTACTTCAGGGTATTTAGTTCTAATATTCTTCCAAACTATACCGACTGGAACAATTGGAAAATCATAGCATGTGCTAATATAAGTATAACCATTGATTATATTATTTGCCATTTTATCATACGAATCCATTTCAGGAATGTCTTGAAAACCATTTTTGTAGCCCCAAGTTAAGTAAAATAACACATTTGTACAAGGATTATTGTTTTTAACGGAATCCACAATTGTATTTAAGTAAGGAAGCGTTTCTTTATCAATTCTGTCGTAATTATGAGCAAATTCGCGGGAATAACCTTGAAGAATAACATAATCCCATTTTCTACTTCTAATAGCCTCAAACATATCTGTTCGAGTAGTATGAACTGAAAATGATGCACCTGCACGTGTATTCATTTGAACATAAACAGGTTTTTCTTTATCCTTACAAAGCTTTTCGAAAATCTTAGGCATTACATTCATGTGCGTGTAAGAATTTCCAATAAACAAAATGCTTAATGAATCAGATGAAGCTGAAAAACTAGAAAATAAAACAAAAAAAGAAATAAATAGTGAAATTGCAACTTTTAACATGGAATTTGATTTATTAGTTTTAATCAATAATTAAACCATTTTAAGAATTAATCATTCCTTGTATTTCTAATAGCTTTTCGCTCGATAAACTCAACTTTGGGTTACTAAAATTCATGTCCGAAATAGAATTTATTGGGATTAGATGAATATGAGCGTGTGGAACCTCTAGACCAATAACCGAAATTCCAATTTTAGTACAAGGAATTTTGCTTTTAATTTTTATTGCAACTTTTTTAGCGAAAACAATTAAAGAAGCTAAATCTTCATTTTCGATATCAAATAGATAATCAATTTCCTTTTTTGGTATAACTAATGTGTGACCAATTTTTAAAGGATTTACATCAAGAAATGCGAGGTGAAATTCATCTTCTTCAATAATAAATGAAGGAATCTCAAGATCAACAATCTTTTGAAAAATGCTTGGCATTATCTATTAATATCTAAAATCTCAAAATTAATTATTCCAGCAGGTGTGTGTACTTCAGCTACATCATTTACTTTTTTTCCAAGTAAACCTTTACCAATAGGGGAGTCAACTGAAATCTTTTTAAGTTTAATATCTGCCTCATTTTCAGCCACTAAAGTATATTCTAATTCCATTCCGTTCGATTGATTTTTAATTTTCACTTTAGATAAAATATAAACTTTAGAATTATCCATGTGTGTTTCATCGATCAATCTTGCATTTGCAACAATAGCTTCCATTTTTGAAATCTTCATTTCTAAAATACCTTGTGCTTCTTTTGCTGCATCGTATTCTGCGTTTTCTGATAAATCACCTTTATCTCTTGCCTCTGCAATTTGTTCAGAAATCGAAGGACGTTGTACTGTTTTCAAGTGATACAACTCGTCTTTCAATTTTTGCAGTCCTTCTGCTGTATAATAATTTATTTGTGACATAACAACGATTTTTTTAAACAAAAACAAGAGAGCCCAATTTGAGCTCTCTTGACTTGTACAAATGTAATAAAATTATTTTAAACTAATCGTTGCTCCAATTGTGTGAATTATTCCAAAAACACCAGCAAAACGAGCGCAATATTCTAAACCAATAGCGCTTTTATTTTTACCAGCAAGTGCATCTATTGAAAACCCAGCAGTTGGACCCAACAATGCATTTGAGCGATTTTCTACATTCAAGATATTCTTCTCATAAACGTAACCAGCTCTAACATTGAAAGCCAACTTCGGAGTCACCATTCCATAATCTAAACCAATTCTATATTGGTCATTCATGAATGAATTTGCAGTAAAACCTAAAGCAAGATTTAATCTACTTACTTCGTTAAATATGAAATCATAAGAACCACCTATTGAAAGTAAAGATGGCATTTCAAAAGTTGCAGAACGTTCTTCTAAAGATGATATGAATCCAGTTGAAACATAGGTTACTTGTTGTGCAAGACCATCACCTTTATACTTCATAACAGGTCCAACATTTTTCAAAGCTATACCAAATTTAATTTGATCATTTTCTCCTGTTACATATCGAATACCCGCATCAATTGCTATTCCTGATGCTTTCATGTTAGAGATATTTTCGGAAATTACTTTAAAGTTGACACCTCCATAAATACTAGATGAAAACTCACGTGCATAACCTAAATTAAAAACGTTTGCTCTAGGAGAAAAGAAACCAATATTTCCTTCCGGATTTTCAACAGTTGTAATTGGAATATCTCCAAAATTCATTGACTGAATACTAATAGCAATTACGTCAGATTCGGAAATTCGCTGAGCAATTCCTGCACCATTTAATTGAATTCCAGCATTTCCCATCCAATTCGAATAATTGAATTTGATTTGAGTTTTGTCTGTAAAAGCAAGACCTGCGATGTTAGTAAAGGTAGCCTCTAAGCCATTTGAATTAGCAATTGTTGCATCGGCTAAAGCACTGCTTCTTGCCCAAGGATTTACTAACAAATGTGAAGCACCAGCAGAACCAACTCTATCTTCATTTCCAGCAGCAACATATAATGTTGATACTAAAGAAAGACCTATTGTTATTTTTTGAACTAAACTTTTCATACTATCTAATCAATTATATTAAATACCTTGTAAATCTACTTGTCTCATTCCACCAAAGAACTTAAGAACTTTTTCTCCAACCTCAGGAACTTCAATATGAATTAGATAAATACCACTAGCAATTGGAATTGCCTTCGAATTTGTCAAATCCCAATCTAGAGAAGTTACAGGACTATCTTTCAGAAATGTTCTAACCAATTTACCATTTGTTGTGTAAATTTTAACAGTACATTTTTCAGGTAAGTTAGTGATTTTAACTTTTGTTTCTAATCTTGATCGCTCATATTCTGAGAAAGCATAGTAAGGATTTGGAACAACGTTTATCATTTCTAAAGCTTCTTTTAATTGATCTTTAGAACCAACAACAGTAGCAATTTCGTCCATACTCCAAGAGTACATTGGTTTACCGTTATTTTCACCTGAACCTACAAAGTTTTTATATTCTTTATTGATTCTTAATTTTACTGTCACTTCAGTTGGTAAACCGTTAATTGGGTCAATATCATAACCTTCAGTAGCTATTGGGTATGAAATCCAAGACAAACTTCCGTACAATTCTCTTTTCGCTTGTGAATCATTTGTTTCTACTTGAGTCCATTTTTGGAACAAGAAGTTTGTTGAATTTGTTTCTGCTTCACTTGGTATATAAGCAGGGAAATCAAAACCTGAGACATAACCATTAATTGTTGCTTGTTTGTAACTGAAGATATAAACTGGGTGCATACCTCCCATTAAAGGAGTTCCAACATTACTTACTAATCTATCAGTTGGATTCCAAATCATATCAGCTCCATTTTCACCTCCTAAGAAAGAGTTTTCACCAAAAGCCATGTACAAACGAGCACCAGATTCTAAATCAACAGCATAACCTGGGAACCAACCCATACCAGTTCCAGTTCCATCAGGATTTCCGTTTTTGTCAACACTTTGGCTTTTTCTCATTCCTCCCGGTTCAGCATTACCAACATTTAAGTTAGTGTTTCTTCCTAGTTCAATTACTGGACAACGTGTCCATAAACTTTTATCACTAGTCATAACAATGTCAACACTAGGCAAGAAGCTTATTGATGCATTCGTTTTACCTGATCCTGGACCACTTGGTAATTTGTAATATGCTAATGGCATATAATCAGCTTGGTATCCAACTAATTTGTGTGGTGCGATTGTTCCGCTTAATAAAGACTCAAAATCTTGATCTGGATCAAAACCAACTTCATCTTTATAGTTGCAAGGGTTTAAATAGGTTGGACCATCAGGTAAACACTCATAACCAGTTTCTCCTTCTCCTGTTACAGGAGTATAGTCACCAGAGCGAATCCAGTTAGTTGGGAAAAAGGCATCATTATCAGTTACACCAGTCAACCATCTTTTGGATGAATCAGCAAATTCAATTGATGAACCAGAAATCATATCTGTTGATTTAGCAGCAAGATTACCTGAACCTGAAGGGAAAAAATAAGAATTTTGATATATCTGAACAGATATTCCCCACTCAGGGATAATTTGCTCATTATCATTTGCTATTGTTCTTTCAGATCTAACAGAGTCTAAAATATTCCCCCCTTTTTGATCATATCTATATACTGTCCAACTAGCAGTATCTGCTGCATTTCCTGAACTACCAGAAGTGAAATCTCTAAATTTACACTCAAAATAACCGTTCGCTAAATTCAAGGGATCTACAACTTTAATATTGATTGGACCTTTACCATAATCATACGTTGGGTTTTCAACAAAACCATCAGTTAATACAGAGTTTAAAGTTGAAGCTGTAAATTCTAAGGCTCTATTACCATTTCCATATCCGTCTAATCTAGTAATTAATGGAGATGAACCATATTCAATTAATTGGTTTGTTCCGCCTGCTTCAGGCATTGGGTTGTGAGGTACAGCAGAAACAGCGCTAATTGCAGTTCCATCAAAATTTAGACGAGAAGAAATGTATGGGATTTTTTGACCATCTAGGAATAATGCGTCGTTTGGATCATACTTTTTAAAGTTATTGTAAGCATAGGCTACAGCAACATAATAATATGTTTTGTGATTTACAAGCGTTCTTGTTCCCAAAGCAAATGCATCCTCAGTGATTCTGTATGAATGATTAATTCCTTCGTTAGCTCCATCCACTTTTTCAACAGGAACTGAAAAACCTAATGCTTCATCAAACTCAAAGTTGATTACTCTACTAATACCATTTTTAATATCCGATTGGGCAACTAATCTAGCTTTTGTAACATCAGAAATATCTGCAACTGATACGTCATCACCTTTTAATTGATAAATTTGATAACCTTCAAATCTATAAAAGCGATCTACAGTAGGATCGATGATATTTATTTCGTCTTCTTCTAAATACTTTTCTTGGAAATTATTGGATGAAGATGGATTTTCTAATAATAAAATCAACTCATTTTCCAATTCTTGTATTGTTAATTTCGGTGCATCAGGAGGAGAAAGGATTTTAAAACAAGCATCAAACAAGGCTTGTGCCTTCGTATCTGCCCTTTTCATTGCATTTACTGATGCAAATAAATCTCCATCTGTACTTCTACCATAAACGATACCAACTGTAATGTTGTTAATTGCACCTGGACGCAAAGTAAATGGGCCTGCTGATTGAACAAAACGTCTATCACCTACTGGGTTATTGTTTGTTGATTCATCCCATCCATTAGGAAAGCCTGCAGACATGTCCTGACCACCAGTTGACCAATGTAGTGGATCTGATTGCCCTGGGAACATGTAATCAGAGAGAACATCAGTTGCTCCATTAGATCCTTCATAACCTAATCCACCAAATACCATTTCAGAACCATTAGCCCATTGACCTTCCATAAAATTGTAATATTCCGCTGCTGGACCTGGATCATTATATGGATACGCTGAAGTTGAAGTAAAGTAGGTAAATCGACGCATACCAAAACGTTCATTATCAATAATACCATCGGAGTAACCAATACCAATTCCTTTATAGATAATTCCATTATTGGCAATTGCATCAATTACAGTTGGAACAATATCTGTTTGGGTAGCCTCATCAAAATAAGGACCTGGGTTATCAATTCCATCAGCATCTTGATATGGACCTTCAAAGAAGTCAACACCAATAGCTGGAGGATTTTCTCCATAACCTAAACGACCACCATCACTTTCGTCATTCAAATCTCCATTAAACATATAACCTAATCCTCTTGATACATCACATCCTGTGTAATCATCAGCATAATTTCCAACGTCAGCATCTAAAAACTGAGCAAAATAAGTATTGTATAAAGTTTGTGTTCCTCTGTTAATCAACTCATAATTGTAAAAGGTCATTCTGTTAACTTCGTCATTAGTTGCAAAAGCAAAAGCCTGAGCTCTGATTTCCATTCCAATTGGGTCACCACTTGTTTCAGTGTGTATATTCCCTTTGTCATTAAACACCCACCAATGTGTTTCATCACCATATAATGATACTCGTCTATCAACACCACATTGGATATCATCTCTATCTAAAATATCATCATACCATGGGTGGTCACCATTATCTGGATTATAGTTTCCATCTCCATCTCTATCATAAAAAGGAGCAAGAAAATAATCTTGACCACGGGAAACATCACCATGAGCTGGCCAACCATAAATTCTATTTAACTCATCATTTGTTGGTTGAACGACATTATCACAACCATCTGTTGTAATTCCTGCATTACACTCCCACCAAACGTTGAAACGAATAACTTCAGCTTTTCTGATTGTAAAAAACTTATCATAAGCGATACACTGATCTGGATCAATATTTGCTTCACCAAAATCTCTTGTTGCACCAGCACCAACTGGACCTCCAAGATTGATATTTCCTGTTCCCGGAGTAGCAGTTAATGGACCAGGCCAAAAATCATTTCCTTGACGGAATCTTAATGCTGCAAGTTTCAATTGCCCGTTTATATCAGTACCACCCATCCACAAAGCACCCGCAAATATTGCATATGTATTACTTCCTTTTGGAACTTCGTAAAAAGCAACACCAGCTGCTCTGTTCTGAAACATACTTCCACCTTGTTCAATTAATGCTCTAACATCGTTGAACTCCATAATTAATTTTGCTGTTGCGGGGCTACAATTTGCACCTTTTGGTTTTGGTTTTTCTTTACCTGATTTATCATTTGGACCATAATATCCAAAAGCATTTGAACAGAAAAAACCTACTCCAAGAACTACCGCTATTATTTGACTTTTCATATTGCTATGTTTTTCTTTTTATTAGAAATCTAATTTTATACCTAATCTAATAGTTCGTGGAGAACTAATATTGAAAGGATTTTGAATTTTCATTGAGTAATAATCTCTAAAGGATTGTTCATCTATTTGGTTTTGAATAGAAGATTGTGTCGAAGCTGCTTGTAAATAACCATCATCATCCCAGTTTCCTGTTGCTCTATATACATTCAACACGTTGAATTGATTGAATAAATTAGTTGCTCTGATATAAATATTCAATAAAGCCATTTTCTTTTTGTCGTCTTTTTTCTTGAATTCTAGGTTAATCGTTTTATCTAACTGCAAATCTAATCTGTAAGACCAAGGTAATCTTGAACCATTTAAAGTTCCATTTAAACCTGCATTTAAGTTTCCAATTCCTTCGTCTGTAATAAATGTTTGAGAAGAATAAGGAGAACCAGAATAAACATTAGAGAAAAGATTTAAACCTACGTTCTCTAATAATTTAGTTTTTCCTATCATTGGACCATTATAATCTTCACCTTCCCCATATCTGTAATCAAAAGTGAATGCGAAAGCATGTCTTTGATCGTATGAATAAGGGAAAATATTTCTTAAATTAGGTAAACCTGCGTTAACCAATGATTGTGCTGAAGTCGCATCAGAACCCGTTCCGTCTGCGAATTGTAGTGTGTAATTTGCTGTCATTCTAATGTTTCCAGTTTGTCTTAAATCGTATGCAATTGTCATTCCTTTTACTGTACCAAAGTCACGATTACCGTAAGTTCTATATGTTGCTGGATAAGCTTCAAATACATTAATTAACTGTACGTTGTTTCTTTGTTCTCTATAGAACGCAGAAATCTTTACAGAGGAGGTGCGAGATAAAACTTGTTGGAATCCTAATTCATAATCAACAGTAGTTTCTGGTTTTAAATTAGAGTTATCAATAATTGCACTTCTTGATTGAATGAACTGATAATCAAATGGATCAAATCTAAATCCAGAAGTTGGACGTTTAGTTAAGATATCGTAATGTGCAAAGAAGGATGCTTCATCTGAAATTGGAAAAGAGAAGGCGATTCGAGGCATTACATTTATTTGAGCTTTGTAGTCCTCAAAAGCAGATGCGTTAGGTGTTTCTAATGAAGGGTCTAATAACCAAGGTGCAATTCCTGCTGCTCCTCTAACAACTTTAGGGTCTTCAATTGGTGTTCCAACTGAATTGTACCAACTTTGACCAGTTCTAAAACCATTAATAGCAGATGGATTATTAACATCATTTACATAAACAATATAATCATCTCCAACACTTTCTGGAATTTCTACCCATGAATACTGACTTGGATCTGATTCTTTCAATGCTCTAGCTTCTTTCGCAGTTCTAGCATTGTAAAACAAATATGGGTCTTTTAAAACTGGCTGATTTGCATCAAAAACGTCAACACGAACACCAACGTTGAATACGATATCATTGAATGCAAATTTATCCATAACATATCCTGCCATATAAATTGGTTGGAACGCACCAACAAATCTTTTGTAGTTTCCGTTTTCATCAAATTCATTAAAATATTTATTAATGTCAGTAACACCTTTTACCTTTTTTCCTGTATGGTCAAATCCCCAGTAAGACACAAATGAGTTACCACCATTTAATAATTCGTCTGGTGAAAACATGTCAAATTGAAATAATGAAGGATCATAATTGTCAATATCAATAAAATCACTTCCAGCTACATCTAAGTTTAACTTATTTCTTAAATTAAAATCAAAAAATGATTGATTATCGTTATTTAATTGACCTCCGTACTCTCCTGTTCCTGAAGTATTCGCATAACCTGTGTTCAAGCGATCATACGTAATTGTTTTGAACGAACCTGAATCTGAAATTACTCCACTATTCAAATCAAGTTCGGTAATGTGGAAATTCGCTAATTGTCTTGCAATTGTCCAAATCCCTAAAGGGCCATTAGTTTCTCCTCCAGTTGAAGTTCCAGAAGTCCAACCTCTATCAACACGTTGTTCATACTCAAAACCTAATGAAATACTGTGATCTCCTAAAACAACTGAACCTGCACCTGTTACACGAAATTGGTCATTTTCTGTTTTTCCGAAGAAATTATATGGAGTTCCAATATTACTCCAAATTCCATAAACTGAGCTTGGTGCATCGCCATTTCTTAATGCATTACCTTGTTGAATTTGAAACAAATTTTCATAGCGACCTTCAGGTGAATCTTGATAAATATCATAATATTGAGTGGTAATTGCTGCTAAAGCTGCGTTAGTTTCAGACGGAGTAAAAGCAACTTCTAAATCTCTAAAACCATTATGCACATAAGTTTGAGTTGCAGGATCGAACTCATAAGAAGGACGTCTTGAAATTTCAAACTTACCAACATGACCATAATTAAAAATATTGTATTGATGTTTTGGATCGTACGAATCATTAGTTGATTTAGTATAATCGACCATGATGTTGTATAATGCTGACTTTATTTTAGAACTACTACCTTCTTTCTCGTTATTGAAACGTTGCGTTAAACGTCCAAAAACTCTAAAATCTAAACCTTTTGAAATCCCAAAATTTTGGAAATTCAATAATGAACCAGCGTAACTATAATTATTACCTGATCTGTAATTCATTGAACCACCAAACTGTAAGTTTACAGATGGACCAGTATTTACATCAATTTTTGCTTGAGCAGAAAAATCGGTATTTCTAGTGTTCATTCTCCATGCAACTTTCTCGAAATCTGATTCTCTTAAAAACAAAGCGTTGTGAAAAGTACCAAAACCCGTTGATGTTGGTCTTAATGGATTAGCGATTAATTCATCGCGAACTTCTTTCTTAATTCTGTAACCTCCACCTGCTAATGGACGATTATCTAATTCATCTGTGAAATTGGCAGAAATTAGAAAGCCTAATTTTGGTTTTGTTTTTTTACCAGTTGAATCTTTTTGCATCAACAAAGGTCCAGACAACAATCCTTCAAAAAGGTTATAACCATATTTGTCTAATCCAAAAACTTTACCATCATATCCATCTGGGTCAGCTCCTTTAAAATAAATTCCTGATGAAACTGCTTCAATACTTCCAAAATAAGTTGCTGATGGACCTCTTGTAGTAATTGAAATGATACCACCTGTAACGTCACCATAATTTGCAGGAACTCCACCGGTTATTACAGAAACTTCTTCTAATGCTGATTTTGGTAAACTAGAAGAACCACGAACTTTAATACCATCTATATAATAATATGTTCCATCTGATCGTGAACCACGAACAGAGATTGCACCTGAACCTTCATTCGTATTAACCCCACCAACAGTAGAAGCAACACCTGCAGCTGAACGTACTGGAAGTCGAGATATATCTTCACGTGTTACAGTTGCACCTGACGCACCACCATCTTTATCAATCAATGGAATGCGATATGCAACAATTTTGATTTCTTCTAACTCTTTTATATCTTTAGGTTTTGATAAAGTCAAATCATCTAAAAAAGTTATTTTATCTGGAGAAATGTTTACGCCAGTTACAACTGAAGATTGATAACCGTCAGCATTTCTAACTTCAACATCATAAGTTCCTGGTTGTACACCATTTATCTGGAATTTTCCATCAAAATCAGTGTTTGCCCCACCTTTAATGTTACCATTCTGGATTAGTAAAACTTTACTCAATGGCAAAACTTGACCATTAGCTTCGTCTTTAACTGTTCCTTTTACAGTTCCCAAACCTGACTGAGAAAAGAGATAAGTGCTTGACATCAATACACTTATTAATAATATTTTAATCTTACCCACCATAATTATGCGTATAAAATGTTATAGTTTTTGCAATTTTAAGCTTGTAAATATAGAAAAAATCAAGTTGCAACGCTTCATGTTAAAAAAATTTAAATTGAATTTATTTTAACATCTTTGCCTGTAACATTTGATTTTAAAAATAATTAGCTGATTATTAGATGCAAGAAATAAAAGATTACATAAATCTAGAGGAAAATAACTTTTTATCTCTTTTCGTTGAGCCTAAAATCAATATTAATTCTACTTATCTAACAGATAAAGAGGAGTTATACTTGAAAAATTTAACGAATGAAAATAGAAAACAAGAATTTCTTCAACTAAGAGAGATAAAAAACAAAACGATTGGGAAAATTGAAATACAGTATAAAAACGATGGTAAACCATTCTTAACTGATTCCGGTGATTACATTTCTATTAGTCATTCTCAAAATTTTATTGGTTTTCTTAAAGCTCCATTCAATGTTGGTTTAGATATTGAAGAAATCAATGAACGTGTTTTAAAAATTAAACAACGTTTTTTAAATGCTAATGAACAATTACTTTTTGGACCTAGTGTTTTAAATCTAACAATCGCTTGGACTTTGAAAGAAGCATTGTTTAAACTAAATGAAAGAAAAGGTATAGACTTTAGAAAAGAACTCTTGATTGAAGAAAAAACAGATTCTGGTTTTTTAGGTAAGATGCTTGATAAGGATGGTTGGCGATTAGTGAAATTAAAAACGCTTCAAAAAAAAAACTTAATTATAAGTTATAACTTTGAAGCATCAATCTTACTATGAGTTCTATTTTATCATTATTGCA
>Ga0247844_1003712_pt1 | contig 21912 bp, 20 predicted proteins | sample LaCtaG_FD_192421 | JGI IMG/M metagenome (GOLD analysis project Ga0247844, IMG submission 192421) | Freshwater microbial communities from meromictic Lake La Cruz, Castile-La Mancha, Spain - LaCruzMarch201714.5m_1 | ecosystem: Environmental > Aquatic > Freshwater > Lake | place: Spain: Castile-La... | reverse complement strand
TTATTATTTCCTGTTTTGTGTACATATTTATCATGTCTATATAACGTAATTTGTATCACGTTATCATAATTATACTGGTACACTTTTCAGTTAATAGGTGGTATACTTTTCAATTAATATAAACATGTGGAGCGAAAAAGCAAAAGAATTAAATGCGAAGATTCAAGGAGCAAAGTTTATCATATCTGATTTGTTGGAAAATAGAGCGAGTGAAGCTGAGAGATTAAATGGGTGCGATATAGCAGATTATTTGATTTGTCAGGATTGGCGTTTGTTTCGACAAAGTGTTATTAGTGAGACAGAAAATATACATTATTCTTTACCCACTCAAAATATAATTGAACAAACCAGTGCAAAAAGTGTAAAAAGTGTAATTGAAGAGAAACATATTCTTTGCACACCTCTAAATGAAAAACGTGATTATAGACCAATACCTAAATCGGATTGGAGTGTTGAGATAGCCGAATTGGAAACATTTTTTGCTGGCATAGAGCTACCAATTGAGCCAATAATATTGAATAGTTACTGTATAATATTCAATATTTCTCTTTTTATTAGCAGTCATCTTGCGACGCTTAAAGCTAATAATGGGCAATATATATTTATTCCACATTTACTTAGATTACAGGAGTTAAAAGCGAAAATTATAAGCTAAAAAACAATAATAAGCAAACAAATATTGAAAGAAAAAGGCATGAATAACCAACAGAATGTTATATTTTAACGTGTTTTCAAATACTATTTTAATGTCGTTTTTATTGCTCTATAATCTGCTATATCAGTTAGATAGCATATTATAGAACTCGCTTTTTTATTGTTCGTATGACTAACATAGGCATACATTTTTTTGAGATTCGCATCTAATTTCACAGAAATTGCAACAGATTGTGTATTTTTGTAGTTGAATTTCAAATTAAATGCCTATTAAGGAGTAAAATAAATACATATAATATATAGCGTTAGGCTATTATTTTTGCTTAGGAAACCACCACATTTTTTTAACGCAACAGAAATAATAAGTTTTCCGCTCGTGCAATAGCGCGGGCTTAACTTATTTGTTGCGTAGGTACGTGGTGGTACCTCTAAGCGAATTTGTGAGGTTCGCGCTTTTTATTTTGCATAAACCAAGTTGTTTACTTTAAGAAATTATTAATGTAAAAAATAAACATAAAAACCACCACAAATGAACACAGAATTTTTTAAAAAAGAAATTACCCTCGAAATGCCTATAACTAAGGTTGTCGGCAGTATTTTGGAAATTACGAAGATAAAAGAGTTTACTCTTCTTAGTGAGAACAAAGTGTTGAACAAAATTATCTTAGAATTCCAATCTATTTATAGAATTGAAATTCTACTGGAATGGATAACAGAAGAACGTACAAAAGTAAATATTTCAGTATTGGATAAGAATGACAGCTATTATAAAGTATCCGACATTGCCTCTAATATTAGCTTGAATTTTGAGAATGCTTTGACTGCTTTTATTAATGGTAATATAGATGAATTCACAGTTCAATCTTTTAAAGTTGATGGAGTTCAAGGCTGTTTACAGCTACTTATGTTAGGTGTTGCGGTTTTTGGGATAGGGTATGCTGTTTATTCATTTTTTAGTTAAACATGGGGGACGTAAAATGAAGAAAATTATTTATTTAATATTGTTTCCGTTTCTTTTTATTTCGTGTTCTAATAACGGAGTAATTAAAAATAATGCTGAGGCATGGGTTAAAACAAATGTATTACCATATTTTGAAAACTCATCAATTGACACAGAATTGACACAGATTGTCAAAATAAAGAATCAGATACAATGTAATGAAAGAAATAAGATTTTAATCGATAGCTACACAACAGGTTCTATATTTTCAATGTTTAGCCGAGGTCTAAGCGAACAAGACTCCTCCTTGATAGACTTTGCAAGTAGATTGAAAATAGTTGCAAATTCGCAAGAAAAAGCACTCTCGTACAATCCTGAATACACATATATTTCTGTTTATGTCAATTACAAAAATAAGTATATGGATAATGGACACTTTAGCTATTTGGTCGTAGTTGACAAAAACAACAAAGTGCTAAATTGCAAAATAGTAAAGGAATATCGTGAAGATTTAAAAATGAATGTTTATTTGACTGAGGAATAGACGATTTCTCGGTTATTATTGAAAAAGCCACTTATTAAAGTGGCTTTTGTTTTGTATAACTGTTTATATCGACTTTAATTCTAAACGTAAATTTGTGCGAATTCTTTTCCGAAAAGTTCATTCTTTAAGAGGTATTTGCTGTAAGAATTGTTTAGTTAGCTTTTTTCCTCCTACTTCTACTGTTTTTATTGTAATAGGATTATCTTTGAATTTTACTTCCATATTGGACTGATTTAATTAGTTGGTGTAAAAATAGTAAATTCATAGATATTTTCAGTATCCACTCTTAATTTATAGACAAAATAAGCATTGGAATAAATTCCTATTTACCTATAATGTGTTGAACATTGTTACTATTTTGTTACTCAAACAAAGCAAAACCCCTCAAAATCAGCTGATTAAGAGGGGTTGAGTGTACCCAGAGCCGGGATCGAACCGGCATGGAAATGAATCCACTGGTGTTTGAGACCAGCGCGTCTACCAATTCCGCCATCTGGGCGATTGCGGTGCAAAAGTAAGCTTTTTTTTGGAACTAACCAAGGAAAAGAAATGAAAAATGTAAGAATGAAGAAAGAAAGAATGATATGCAATTGAATTTAAGACACTTAATGTCAAAAAAAATATCATTTCTATCAAAAGTTACTCTCAATTAAATCATCTAACCCCGATACTTTTTGGGTAAATCTTCACCCCGATAGCTATCGGGGCTTCAAATCTTCAATCCCGACAGCTATCGGGACAAATTTATTAATTATTATTTCTTTCAGCCACAAAATCATTGCGCTTGCCGGCAAAAATATCATAACGGTTGTACCAACAATCGAGTGCTCCATTGAGTAAACGGATGCGTTCTGTTGGTTTCAATCCAATTTTATCCAAACATTCTTCGTGTGAACTAATCACCCAACAGGTACAGCCAGTGAATTTATGCTTCATGGTGGTACCTAATGCTGCGTACAAACCATATATATCGTCGGAAGTGATACGTTCACCGTAAGGTGGATTGGTCACTACCAAACAATTTTCAGCAGGTACTTCCAGTTGCTGTATTGGCACCACTTTTAATTCTATGTATTTGCTCAGGCCAGTACTTTTTACGTTCTGCTCAGCTATTTTAATGGCGCGTGGCGAATTGTCAGAACCGTAGATTTTGAAATCAAATGGTCGTTCGTACGAATCGTCATTGTACAAAGTATCAAAAAGCTCTTCGTCAAAATCGTTCCATTTCTCGAAAGCAAAAGATGAACGGTAAATGCCGGGTGGTATGTTTAATGCAATAAGCGTTGCTTCAATAAGCAAAGTTCCAGAGCCACACATTGGATCCAGGAAGTTCGATTGTCCTTTCCAGCCAGCCATGAGTAGCATTCCTGCAGCCAATGCCTCGTTGAGTGGTGCTTCGGTTTGCGCTACACGGTAGCCACGTTTGTGAAGCGAATCGCCAGAGCTGTCCAACGACAACGTACATTTACGTTCTGCAATATGAATATTAATCATCATTTGTGGGCTATCCAAACGCACGGAGGGACGACGGTCAAACTTTTCGGAGAACCAATCAGCAATGGCATCTTTTACACGATAAGATACAAATTTAGAGTGACGAAATTCATCCGAAAACACAGTAGAATCGATAGCGAAAGTGCTATCAACCGTCATGTAATCCGACCAATTGATTTTCTTCACTTGTTCGTATACTTCATCTGGATTCGAAGCATCAAATGTCAGAATTGGTTTTAGAACACGCGAGGCAGTGCGCAAACACAAATTTGCTTTGTACATCATGGCTTTATCGCCGGTAAAACTTACTGCCCTTCGTTGAAGTTGCACATTATTGGCGCCTATTTCTACCAATTCTTTTGCCAATACTTCTTCTAACCCACGAAAGGTCTTTGCTAACATTTCAAATTCCATCTTCTTTTTTATATTTGTCTCCAGTCGACGGTCTCCTGTCTTCTGTCTTTGTTTATTTTTTGCTTATTTGCTGTCTCCAGTCAACAGTCTCCAGTCACCTGTCTTCTGCCTTCTGAATTTCATCCTCTGTTTACGGTTATTTTTGTTTATTCTTTTACTATGGTCGCCAATAGAAGTTCGACTGACTTATTTACTTTTCCACAGAGTTTGTCAATTGACAGCTGTCTTGAGCCTGGTGACTCGTGACAGGATTCTAATTTTACCTTTTCTGTGCCAATTTCGCACCTGCAGGTACATCCACATCAATCCATAAGTTACCACCAATTACGGCACCATCACCGACTTTAATGGTTCCTAAAATGGTGGAATTAGAATAAATAATTACATTATTTCCAATTTGAGGATGACGATTAATGCCTTTGATTGGATTGCCATCTTTATCGAGTGGAAAACTTTTGGCTCCAAGAGTAACTCCCTGATACATTTTTACATTGCTGCCAATAATTGCCGTTTCACCAATTACAACACCCGTTCCATGGTCAATGGTAAAATAATCGCCAATGGTAGCACCCGGATGGATATCAATACCGGTTTCGGAATGCGCCATTTCGGTAATGATACGTGGTATTAATGGCACATCAAGTTTTAAAAGTGCATGTGCAATACGGTAATTGCTAATGGCACGAATGCTTGGATAGCAGAAAATTACTTCGCCAAAACTTTTGGCTGCCGGATCGCCATTATAAGCAGCAATCACATCGGTATGTAGTTTCTCGCGAATTGAAGGTAATTGCATTACAAATTCCGTAGCTTTATCCATTGCGACATGCTCTAATTCGGCTCTTTCCTTGTAGTCGGCCGGGCAGTTAAAGCAAATTCCAGCCCTGATTTGTTGCGCTAGCAAAGAGTGCAGGCGGTCGATGTTTACCCCAATATGATACATCATGGTATGGGCATTTACTGCCGAATTACCAAAATACCCAGGGAATAAAATGGACCTTGCCAATTGTACAATTTCCTGTAAAACAACCGTTGAAGGCATTGGATCATTATTTGTTTGCTCGTGACAAACATCCTTGGAACTTTCTAGCTGAGATAATTTTTTTATGGTTTCGATTAAATTGTTATTCATAATCTAGTATTTGTTGTTTGAAATTTAATGAGGCAATTGCATTTTCTAATCTCTTATTGCCAAGCCCATTTATAACAAAAAAAGGTTTCCCAATGTTTTCAATTTCTTTTTTATACCAATGAAAGAAAAACTCGCGGTCATCACCATGTTCCCTTACTGAATCTGGCTCCCAAGGTATATCGGGGGCACAAAGTAGATAGATATCGAAAAAAGCTTCCTTCAATCTTTTGGTAATAAACGAGGGAACAACTTTATATTTATGCTCCAGCCAGACTTTGGTGATAATTAATTCTGTATCGAAGAAAACGTAATTACTATTGATATTCATCGTATTCTCAAACTCCTTTTCTTGTTCAATTTGCTTTTTGGCAATGATGCAAACATCTTCGTAAGTGTATGGAACAGTTAGATTCTCAACATATTCGCGTGCATATTCAGGTATCCACGGAGCATTGTAATGGTCGGCCAATGATTTAGCCAAAGCAGATTTTCCTGTAGATTCGGGACCGAGAATGGCAACTTTAAACATTAAAAGAAATTGATAGTTGACGAGTTTATAGGTTTTAAGTAGCGAATATACTTTTGTCCTTTGACCTTTGACTTTTGACTTTTTTACTTATCTTTGGCGCAAAAATAAAAGAATGTGCAAATTTACGACAATTATTCTGCTTTGCGGTGCTTTTTCAATATTTAGTACGCAAGTTTCGGCTCAAAATGTAGATATTGAGCTATTAAGAAATATAAATGGAACAACTTCCGCCCCAATCCGCAATTATTCAATCTTTATTTCCAACACCACAACGGCTGTTGCTGCTTCCACTCCGCTGGTTATGGGTGTGGTGGCATTGATTGAAAAAGACGATGCTTTATTGAAAAACGCATTGTATGTTGGGGTGAGTTTGGGAGTGGATGGCGTGCTGACTTATGGTTTAAAACGTGCTATCGGCAGACCTCGCCCATATATTACTTACCCGGATATCAATCCTTACACAACCGAAGCCTCCAACTCATTTCCTTCGGGTCACACCTCACTGGCATTTGCCACGGCCACCGCTTTGACTTTGAAGTACCCTAAATGGTATGTGATTGCGCCCAGTTATTTTTGGGCTTGCTCTGTTGGCTATTCCCGCATGAATCTGGGCGTTCATTACCCTTCTGACGTGTTGGCAGGAGCCGTATTGGGTGCAGGGAGTGCGTACGTTACTTCACTAGTGAATGATTGGTACTGGAAAAAAAAGGAAAATAAGAAGCTGATAGGATTAAAAGTTTGGTTGTAAATTAAGAGTTTGAAGATTTGAAGATTTGAAAGTTTGAAGATTTGAAATTTAAAACTGAAAAAAATCTTCAAATCTTCAAATAATTGGCTTCATCTGCTGAATCCATTTCTCCACATGCTGAACTCTCTTCCCCATGTGGAAAATGCTATTTTCCATGTGCTGAAGAACATTCTCCACATGGAAAAATCAATTCTCCATGTGCTGAACCCATTTCTCCACGTGCTGAAACCAATTCTCCACATGCTGAAGCTTATTCCCCACTTACTAAACGAATGAAAGAATTAAAAAATATAGAATTAAAAAATCATTTTTCAATTATACATTTTTCCATTTCTTCATTCTTTAATTTCTACATTCTTTAATTCATTCATTTTCTTTTTCCACTGCCAATATCCCACCCCAGCCATAACGGTATAGATGACAAACAAAATGGCTGTTGGGTACAATCCTTTGTAAACGTAAAGTGCTACACAAAGGGCATCGGCAGCTATCCAAACCAGCCAGTTTTCAATCAGTTTGCGGGCCAACATCCAAGTACCCACCACACTTAGTGCACCTACCAACGAGTCCGCTTTTGGGATGGTAGAGTCGGTAAACCTGCTCAAAATGACATAATAAACGATGTAAATTAAGCCGGTAGCAAGTGCCAGATTCAGGGTTAGTCTTTTTGAAAGTTGATTTGTGGGAAGTTCATCCCCATTTTCACTCTGGCCATTTTTCCAATTCATCCAGCCATAAATACTGATAACCACATAGTAAAACTGTAGACTCATGTCGGCATAAAACTTGGTCTGGAAAAATATGACGATGTAAAATAGTGAGGATACAATGCCATAAAACCACAAACTGACTTTTTGCCGAATGGACAAATCCAAATAAATGAGGCTAAGCACAGCACCTACTAATTCTATCCAGTTTGTTTGTATATAGTTTGTAATCAGCTGCTGCATTGTTTGAAGATTTGAAAATTATTAAGAACTGAAATTGAATTATTTGATATAAAGTTTTTGGAATAAGAAACCATTAACGGGATAAAGATTTTAAATATAAATGACTACTGAAAGCTGTTTATAGCTAGGCAGTAGTCATATATAAATAAAAAAACAATCTGATAGTTGTGGAGTCTATAATTTTCAAACTCTCAAATTTTCAAACCCTTATTTTAATATTTTCTCGTAAGTACCCGGAGTTTGCAAAATCTGAATGGCTTTGAGCAGCGATTCATTGTCGGCATCCATAATTTGGTAATACTCGTTCATTTCCCACAAGTCGCGGGCAATAAGCGCCTTCAATTGCAACTTGATAAGCGGTTTTGAAATTTCATATTGTATGGAATCAAATTTTATTTTTTCTTTCTCTTTTTGAGCTGCCGCCAACAATTGATTCATTAAAGCTTCATCCACTTCATAACCAGATTTGTATTTGTCGAATGTTGGATATTTCTTCTTTAAATCCAGACGGTTTTTATCAATATATTGAATGCAAACTTTGTTGACAATGCCTCGTCCAACCAGTTTTCGGTGAAAATCGGTAAAGCGGGTAGTGTCCAAAGGCACAAAAATATCAGGCATAATACCACCACCGCCATACACGGTGCGTTTCAGATTCATGGTTTGATATTTCAATGAATCAGGGAAATGAATGCTGTCGGCATGAAGCAACTCGCCTTTGTTATAGCGATTTATCAAGTCGTGTTGGTATTTTTCGTTGCCATCTTTGTATGATTTCTGAATGCAACGTCCGGTTGGTGTATAGTATCGTGCAATGGTCAACCGCATCATCGAACCGTCAATCAACGGAAACTGACGTTGCACCAATCCTTTACCAAACGAGCGACGACCCACGATAATGGCACGGTCCCAATCTTGCAAAGCACCCGAAACGATTTCACTTGCCGAAGCAGAATATTCATCCACCAACACTATCAACTTACCCGCTTCAAAGCGTCCCACGGCAGTAGCATTTGCCACGGTTTTGGGTTGGTTGAGTCCTTGAGTGTACACAATCAACTTGTCATTGCTCAGAAATTCGTCGGCCAAAGAAATTGCGGCATTCAAATATCCACCGCCATTGCCTTGCAAACTAAGAATGAGGCTTTTCATGCCTTTCTTTTGCAAAGTAGTAAAAGCTTTTTGGAACTCTTCAACGGTTGAACTTCCAAAATTATTTATCTTAATGTAGCCAATATCTTTCCCAATCATATAGGTGGCATCCACGCTGTAAATTGGAATTTTATCACGTATAATAGAAAACTCCATCAATTCTTTATTCCCATTACGAAGGATTTTCACCGTTACTTCGGAACCCTTAGGGCCACGCAAGCGCTTCATAATGTCCGAGTTCTGTATTTTCACACCAGCAATCAATTCACTCCCAATGTAAATAATGCGATCGCCAGGCAACACACCCACTTTGGCGGCAGGGCAACCAGAAATGGTTTGCGCTACTAAAAGGGTGTCGTCAAGTATTTGGAATTGAATGCCCACACCTTCAAAACTTCCTTCGAGCGGTTCGTTCACGCGGTCAACTTCCTCTTTGGGAATGTAGGACGAATGCGGGTCAAGCTCTTTAAGTATGGTCGTAAGCGTGTTTTCAACAATCTTTTTGTCGTTAATGCTGTCCACATATAAATTGGAAATGGCGGTCAGGGCATTCGACAATTTCCGTTGTTGCTGCGACGAAAAACCTTGGGCAAAAAGTATAGGGGTAATTATGCAAGCAAGTAAAAGTGATGTTATTTTTTTCATACGTATAGCAACTGTTAATGATAAAAATGAATTATATGAGGGTTCAAATTCCAATTTTTCATTGAAAAGGGATACAAAGATAATATAATTGTCTTAAGTGGCTGTTGGGTTTAATTTTAATAAAGAATTAGAAAGACAACTTTAACGGTTTGATGCAAAATAAAATTATAGAAATTGATGCAATAGTTTCATTCCAGCATCCATATCTTGAGGTAAGCATCCTTTTATAATTGCTATTTGTTGGTAAATAGTTTCAATAGAAAGTGTGCTTTCATCAGTTTCAACAAACAATTTGTCCAATGGCGTAACCCGCACGCTTTCTTCATTATAACGTTCGCCAAAAGACAACGCGCAACCAACATTTAAGGCCTGCTGAGCCAATTCGGGCTTTCCCCTAAAACCATGAATAATCCAAAGTTGAGTAGGATTCAATGCTTTTTTCAATTCAAAAAGCTCATTATAATACCCCACACAATGAATGACCAACGGCTTCTGATTTTTTTCGGAAAGTATGATTTGTTTTTCAAAAACCAACAGTTGGGTATCAAAAGCTACTTTACTGTTTTTGTCCAACCCACATTCTCCTATCGCAATACAGCGATTATCAGCAGCATAGATTTCTAGTTTTTGGAATAAATCTGTAGAATACGCATCGGCAAACCAGGGATGAAAACCCACCGAGAATAAACCTTTTTCATTTGTCAACAGAAAACTTTCTGCCTCCAATAATGTTATATTTTGGATGGCTAAAAAAGCAGGTGAGTGTGAATTGTGAGTATGTATATCTACGAACATAGGTTGAGGAATTAATTGAAAACTTTCGGTAAGAAAGTAATTGGAACAAAGATAAATAATTCAATTGAAAACTAGTATCTTTGCAGTCCCAATTTTTGAAAAGAAAATGTGGCATTATCAAATTGTAAATCTGTAAAATAAACATATGAGTTCCAAAGAATTATTTAGTACATTACCTTACAAAGTGGCAGATATGTCACAAGCTGACTTTGGTCGCAAAGAAATTGAATTAGCCGAAAAAGAAATGCCGGGCTTAATGGCACTTCGCACAAAATACGGAGTTACGAAACCATTGCAAGGTGCCCGCATCATGGGTTCCCTTCACATGACCATTCAAACTGCCGTATTGATTGAAACATTGGTAGAATTGGGTGCTGATGTACGCTGGTGCAGTTGCAACATTTACTCCACACAAGACCACGCAGCAGCAGCCATTGCAGCAGCTGGTATTCCGGTGTATGCCTGGAAAGGTGAAACTTTGGAAGAATATTGGTGGTGTACACTTCAGGCTTTGATTTTTGACGGACACAAAGGACCAAACGTAATTGTGGATGATGGCGGTGATGCTACCATGATGATTCACGTGGGTGTGGCTGCCGAAAAAGACACTACAGCACTCGAAAAAGAAGCTGGTGGCGAAGACGAACGCTTGTTGTATGGCATTTTGAAAGATGTATTGAAAGTTGAAAAAAACATCTGGACACCTATGATTCCTGAACTTCGTGGTGTTTCGGAAGAAACTACTACCGGCGTTCACCGCTTGTACCAAATGTTGGAAGAAGGTTCATTGTTGTTCCCGGCCTTCAACGTAAATGACTCAGTTACCAAATCGAAATTCGACAATCTTTATGGCTGTCGCGAATCATTGGCCGACGGCATCAAACGTGCTACCGACATTATGTTGGCTGGTAAAGTGGTGGTGGTTTGCGGTTATGGTGATGTGGGTAAAGGTTGTGCCCGCTCGATGTTGGCCTACGGTGCTCGTGTTATCGTTACCGAAATTGACCCAATTTGCGCGCTTCAAGCATCCATGGAAGGTTTCCGCGTAACTACCATTGAAGAAGCATTGGCAGAAGGAAATATCTACGTTACAACCACTGGTAACAAGGACATTATCCGCATTGAGCACATTGCAAAAATGAAAGATGCTGCTATTATTTGCAACATTGGACACTTTGATAATGAGATTCAAGTAGAGAAACTGAAACAATTCCCAGGCATCGAATGTGTAAATATCAAACCTCAGGTGGACAAATACATTTTCCCTGATGGACATTGTGTATTGTTGTTGGCCGACGGTCGTTTGGTGAATTTAGGATGTGCCACTGGTCACCCTTCATTTGTAATGAGCAGCTCATTTACCAACCAAACATTGGCTCAAATTGAATTGTTTACCAAAGATTACGCGGTGGATGTATATCGTTTGCCAAAACATTTGGACGAAGAAGTGGCACGTTTGCACCTTGAGCAATTGGGTGTGAAACTAACGGTTTTGACTCCAGAGCAAGCTTCGTATATTGGTGTGAATGAAAATGGACCTTACAAACCAGAACATTATCGCTACTAGTTAGTTGATGGTTTATAGTTGACAGTTTATAGTTTAAGAAACGCCGCATTCATTAAGTTGGATGCGGCGTTTTTGTATAATTATAATGAGTCATCAACTAATAACTGGTTGATTTAAATTGCCTTCTGTAGAGATTGAAAGTGCTGTACATTGCTTTGTTTGTATCACAAATTCCAACGTTTGTATTTATTGTTTCTGATGATTGACGTTTTCTTTTGAATAGCTTGACAGTATCTCTTTCATCATCGGTCTATAATAATCCCAGAAGAAGCTGATTCTTTCTTGAGCGCTGGCTTGGTAGGAAAAAATACTAAAGTATTCTATCCATTTGAATTTTGCCGATTTTAAACCGATGGGGTTATCACAAAAATCTCCTGCAAAATAGTGAAATTTATAGTCTGCGCTGTCATGTTCTATTGCGGCAGGAAATGTTTCGGGTATTCCATATTGTTTCAACAGAGCCTTTCCTAGTGGGTTTGGCGACAGTTTGTAGTTGGAAACTATCTCGTTTTTTGAACTGGTTCTAACAATGTCAAACCAAAATGGATACTTCATTTCGGCTGGTAGATTGTATTTTTTGATGAAATTGTCGGATGTCTGAATGATGGGTAGCTCAATGTCTAAATGAGTTGTATTCTCCAGAATTTCTACTTTGTCGTCTTCTCGCACAAACACTATTCCCGATTTATGAAATGGCCATTTACGTTTGTGCTGAGCCAAATAATTCCTCTTCAACCATCTTGGCAATTCCTTGTTTATGAGCGTATCGAGCGTCTCGTAATATCGCCCCACCCATCCTGTCCATTGCATCCCAAATTCATTTTCAAACTCCCGCCTTACATTGTTGGCTGTTGGTGACGCAATTACATTGAACTCAGCAATAATCAATTTATTCTGGGCTTTCATTTTCTGAAGCAATAGAAACTCAGAAGGTGTCATACCGCCATAAATTCTTTCAGTATGCTCCATCGAATTATCAATACCATTGTTTTTGATGGGCGAAACATTTGGGTATTTTTCGTACCATTCTCCATCGTAAATGCCATAAAGGTCGGTGTAATAAGCCATGTCGTAACTACTTGCCAGAGAATCCAATGATTTGTTGGAAAACGCATTGAAATCTTTTATTTTGTACAATCCGCTATCGTTGGGAAAAAATCCAAAGTAATCAGTTTTAGGATTGTGAGGCACGGTCACATTATGATAATATTTTTCATTGGTCAACAACCAGCTCAACGAAACATGTTCCTGCGTTTTGGATTCAAGAACGGTTTTGTCCAGAATAAGAACATTCAATTTCTTTTCGGGACTGAAAAACCAAAGAAGATACATAATTGCAGGACTTAGTAACAATAACAATATGGCTACTCCAAATATCTTTTTAATCATATCTATTCGAGTTATAACAAATTACAATTCAATTATTTTACCAACATTTTATTGGCAAATACCCTTCCAGCCACCTCGCTGACAAGATAATACATTCCAGAACGTAATTTAGTAATATCCAAGCTGTACTGTTTTTCGTTGATAATTTGCTGAAACTGCAATTTGCCTGAAAAATCAAAAATCCTTATCGTACTAATATTAATTTCAGAACTCAAGGTAACGAAGTCTTTGGCCGGATTGGGATACATTTTCACCAAGCTTTGTTGACTGCCAGTCCCTTGATTTGATTCGTTTTTGGTCACATTCAAATAGACCGTACTAGCTTTTGATAGGCTCTGACCATCGAAAATACAGTATTTAAAATTATCTGTTCCGTCAAAACCCGCTTTTGGAAGATAAATAAACGAACCATCGGGATTCAAATCCACATATCCATTGTTTGGGGCTTCCATTAGTACGGCAATGAGCGTTTCTCCGTCCGCATCAAAATCGTTTTGCAACAATCCTTCAGCAGTTGTAATTGTATATGGATACGGTTTTGTACTCAAATCAAAAGTGTCGGGACAGGCAATGGCTGGACTGTTGTAATCTGTTAGTTGATTGTACATTGACCAGTAAGAGGTTTTGTATTCTTCCACCACATCGGCATCTGCCACTGATTCCCATGTTGGCCAAGTGAACCGAGTATCCGTTTGGTACAGTTTGTTTTTATAGTTAATGCTCACGGCAATTCCATCCGACACCTTGGTTTCTGGATCCGGAGTGGTTTTATCGTCATGAAATACACGCATCTGCGATGGATCCACAAATTGAAGTAACGTCCAAGGAATGCGAATGCTAATTTTATTGTCGTAAATGGTTACTGCATCTTTCGACAAAACTGGTTGGAATCCTCTATTAACATTCAAGTTGCCAATGAATTGTACATCAGAAACACTTGAATTGTTTTTCCAGCGAACCATATTCCAAGGTGCTCCATCAGAAACCGTAGATTGGAACTTCTGGTCCTTTGTGGTCATTTTGTGCCAAATGCCAAACAAGTCATATGCTTGGGTCACATACAATTCGGCCGAATGCTGCGTAATGTGCAAAGCAAATTCCGAACGATTTGGAAGCACAGACGCGCCGTTTGGCAACACCGATTCGCCCAAATTGGCATCGTAGGTATCAAAAGCAATCCAACATTCGCCAAGTACATCCATTGTCGATTTCAAACCTATTTCCATTTGAAAGAAATCGTAATTGGCAAGGGCTTTTACGTCCTTTATTTCAGCACCCGTTTCAAAAGTTTTCCATGGAATATAGCTGTCCTTTTTGGTGAATTTCACCAGCCCGAAATTTTGTTCGGCAGAAGTGATATTGTGCCAAAGTATGCGGTTCAAAAAATCAGTAGGATCATTTATCCATGTCTTTTTAAACCATTCATCTATCCATGAAAATTGAATGCCGCCACCCGCATTCGCCGATTTAATATTATTGAGCAACCGAAGATTCGTTTCGCCTTGCGACAATTCGTCGAAACCTCCATGGTTCATTCCTGAAGAAGTATAATGCGCTACACCCCAGCTGGATGGCACACCATATTCGGCAATGATCAGCGGATATTTAGGATAATGTTTCTTGAGGTCGGTAAGGTAGCCCAAATAACTGTTTGGCCCATAACTGTCGCTGGACTTTTGATATTTGGATTCTTTCCCAATAAAATCGGGGTAGTATGGATAAGCATGGTAACTGATAAAGAAACCGGCGGGTGCGTCAATCACTTTCACTTTCGACAAATCTACGCTCACCGTATCTTCAGTTCGGTTTGGTTCTTCAAGATGTGCAATTGGATCGAGTGTGGGCCACGACGAAATGCTGATAGGACGCTCAGTGTCATACTTTTCTTTCTCGTATTGCAATAAATGATCGATGTGTTTAGTCCACCAAACTTCTGTGGCGGAACCTCCGGTAATTGAGAAATGAGTTCCGGTAAAACTGCTTATTCCAGGATGATTCTCATTGGAAGTGAGCACTTCCTCTGGGTAAACTTCACGTCCGATGATGTAGCCCAAATTCCATTTCGACACATCGGCAGTGTATTTTCCGTGGGCTTTTCCACGTCTGAAACCAATTTCTTTTTTGCCATGCAAACAGTCTACATTTTCCTCCATTTCTACCCTAAAAGTATCAGTCATTTGATATAAATCATTCTTATATCCTTCCATTTCCTCGTTGAGCCATACGCCCTGAAAAAAATACAGTGGATGTTGTGGATGGCCTAGATTGTAAGTTTTCAGTTCCTCGTAAAAAAGTGGAAAATGCAGGGTGTAGATACGGATGCAGTTGAAACCAGCAGCCTTTATTTCTGCAAACCAGCGGCTGTACTGCTCCCTCGAGGCCAATAATTCGCCGGGATAAGTACCCGGCTTTGCAATTCCAAGATTCACTCCTTTTATAAAAAATGGAATGTAACTTGTACCATTCCAGATAGTAAGCTGGTTACTATCAACAGAAAATGGAACAGGCTTTTGGCTTTTGGCATCTAATTGAGATATAGAAAAACTCAATAACCCAAATATACATATGAGTCGCCAATATTTAGTGAGAAATGAATTCATTTTGAAAATTTGGAATTAATTAAACGTATTGTCTGAACTTTTTTCATCCAGAAATTTCTTCACATCCTCAACGTATTTTCTATCCACTTCGGCTATGTGCATCAAAAACCATTTACGCATAAAAACAATCATTTGATCAATTAAAACTGAGTTTCTATAGGTTTCTGCAATTTTAAATTCTTCTATTTTTCTTTTAAAGACTTGATGTTGTATTAGATGTAGATCTAAAGATGGGTAATTCGATTGTACAAGAAAAGCTTCTTCTGTCTCAAAATGGAGATCGGTATATTTTTCCAACTCAAATATGACATCTTTCAATTTATCAAAAGGATCATTTTCTTGATTCAGCTTATTTAATTCATCAAACAATTTAAAGAAAATGCCATGTTGTTGGTCAATTATGTCAATGCCAAGATAATAGCTTTTATCCCAGTCCTTACTCTGTGTTGAAATGTTTTTCTTTTTGCTATCCATAGGTCTCATAATCTGTTATTGTTGTGGCTGTAGACTGCTTATTTCGTTTTTGAAAATCCTTTTCTTGTCATACTTCCCCATCCATTTTTACTTTTCCTGAAAAAGAAATCGAAATTTCCTGTCAAAGAAAAGAACATATTTAAAGGTTGAAAAAATAGCATTTCAAGGAACATGAAAAGAATTGATTGAGACAGATAGCCGATTCCAGTGTATTTGTTGTAGGTATAGGTTTCAAAAAATATAGCGAATAAAGAATACGAAACTGAGAATGCAAGTACAAAAAGCAGTAAAGTAAAGAAAACCTGCAGATTTAACAGTCCAAACAGTGTTATTAATATCACATACAAAATTCCCAATGACTGCAAAATAGGAGCCAACCATTCAAATAAAACCCAGTAGGGAAAACTTAGCATGCCGACTAATCCGTATTTGGGATTCAAGAACATTTTTCGGTGTTTTCGTATGGTGTCTATTCCGCCACGCGTCCATCTGTTTCTTTGCCGTGATAGAACTTTAAGTGATTCCGGTACTTCCGTCCAGCACAATGGATCGGGAATAAAAGCTACTCGGTATTTTTTTTTCTCCACATCGTGCATATATCGGCGCAATCTCACCACTATTTCCAAGTCTTCGCCCACGGTTGTTTTGTCGTAGCCTCCCACTTTTATTACTCTTTTGCGGTCGAACATTCCAAAAGCACCAGAAATGATGAGCAATCCGTTCAGTTTACTCCACGCCATCCGTCCTAATGTGAAGGCTCTAAAGTACTCCAACACTTGAAATTTTGCCCATATATTTTTCGGGTAATTCACCTTCGTGTTTTCGCCATTCGTAATTTCGCACGAATTGGCAATACGAACCACACCCCCCGAGGCAATTACAACGTGCTCGGAATCATCAATAAAAGGTTTCACCATTTTTAGAATGGCATCGGGCTCAATTATACAATCCACGTCCAATGACAAAAACAAATCTTTTTGTGAAATGTTTATTCCCGCATTCAATGCATCGGCTTTACCACCGTTTTCTTTGTCTATTATTAATAAATGATTGTACGCAGGATTTTGAGACTGATAGATTCCTCTAACCGAAGCACATGGGATTGTTATTTCGTAAGCTCTATCAACTTTTATCATATCAAAATAATCTACCACCTTTGACAGGCTGTTATCCTTGCTACCATCATTGACGATAATTATTTCAAAATCCTTGTATTTCAAAGCCAATAAGCACTTTATGTTTTCAATTATCGTTTTTTCTTCATTATAGGCAGGCGCAATTATCGAAACCGACGGAAGTTTCTCAAATGACAGCATGGCTTTATAATCTACATATTTATTTTTGGTGGAATACTTGCGAAGTTCAAGCACCGAAAAAGTAGCCGTGAAAATATACATTGTAAACAATGAACAGGCGTAGATAAAGAAAAATGAATTTATTAAGTCAATCAAAAAAGCTAAATTCATAAGCTATTATTGTAAAGTGAAATCTAAAACCTCTAAAATGGCATTTCTTATTAATTTGTTTTTGGAAAGCCTAAATCGTTCGATACTGTTCAAATCTAAATCGAGTAAAACTCGTATGGCTGCAATTTTCACGGTTAATGATTTGTTTTCAACTACCCAATTCAAGAATTTTATTTTCTCAATCGTGTTTTGGTAATTTTCAATGGCTTGTACGATGACTAGTTGCGCTTTATCGGAAGCAATTTCAAAGGTATACATTAAAAAATCATAGTCGGATTGCTCTTTGGCAAATGATATAAAAGTCAAAAAAGCTTCTTCGCTTACTAATTCGTTTATGTTGCTAATTTTTGCCTTTACCTCCAATTTAAACTCGCTGCGTTTGTTAATTCTAACGAGCATTATTCCCAATGCAGATACTTCGGCATTGTTTGAATTTATAAGATCAAGATAATCAATGTCATTTGACTTTTTTTGTTTTATTGTCTTTGCCATTATATTAATGTCCCAAACAGTAAGTTTTATGTTATAGTCATTCAAAAATTGAAGATTATCATACATATTCAATTTAAGGATAGAAACCAATGCTTCAGCATGTAACACATTGTTTTTCTTGTTGGCCAGTTTCATTATATAATTATCATAGCCTTCGAGTTGAAAAGTAGAAATGATTTTTAATGCAAACAGTTTATGCCGAATCAGTGGTGAATGTAGATAGGCATAGATTAAATTGTCATATTGTAGGGCATTTAGTAATTGCAAATTTCTGTCACGTCCCTTGCCTATTATTTGTGCAGTAACTTTCTCTAAAAGATTCAGAAATATCCTTCTTTTATAATCACTATTGAGTAATATCTTAATTTTACCAAGTTCGTTACGTCGTTTTTCGCGACTGTATTCCTCTTCTGCATACATGTAGTCAAACTGGTTAACTGCAAATAAATCAATAGAATGACTGTATATTTTATCACGGATCATACTGTTGAAATAATAATACATCATGTAAAAAAATATTATTACAAAACCCATGAGGAACACATATATCAGATATTTTACGACAAATAACCATGTGGGAAGGTCTTTGACGATAGCATAGAAAGGATTATAATGCGTGTGTGAAAATACCGAGATTTGAGGAATTCGAATAATATAAATGCCAATGAAAATCATTATGAAAATCCCCAGAAGAAACCCCCGAAGTACAATGTACCGAATATATAAGGAAAAGGTTTTCATTTGGATTAAAAATTTCTAATGCTGTGAATCAATGCTTTGATATTCATTATAAAAAACGATTTCTATTTCAATCGAATTTTATACCCTAAATCAATAGTGTATCTGTTTCTAAATGGTTTTGTAATTTGGTATTCTTCAGTAGTATAGCCAAAGCCTATACGAAAGTCGGAAACCCGATTGAGCCTGAAATTCTTTTCGATTTTGATTTTGTAGGCGCTCAGTTGATTGAAACTTCCGGTATTTGTATTGGCGAAGATGTCATCTGGCGAATTTCCAAATCCCAGTTCCACTCCCCAATAGTTCAGTTCGTTTTTGCCGTAATGTTTGTAAGTACCTATCAAAGTGAGTGATTTCGTGCTTTTTTGGGTGACGTAGTAAGGTCGAATTTCCATCCAGTTTTTGCCAAAGTATTTTCCATAATGCCCTGTGAAAATATAAACTGGTGCAATTTTATAACCCATAAACCGCATTCCCAAAGATGCTTCTCTTTTGCGTGATAGGGGGAAATAATACTCTACACCCAGCCTGTGGCGTGGAAATAAAGTGGCTTCTAACGAAAAATCATAGTTGAAATAAAAGTACTGTTCATTAATCAGTTGAAGATAAAAATCAGTTCCCAATTGAACGTCGTTATTTCCAAATCTATTGGCGTAATTGATATGCGGCGCCAAGGTATGCTCGCCCACCCGAAAAGAATAACCCAAAGTGCCCAAATGCCGAGGTTGTATGCTGTCGAAAAAGTCAAGACTGTAGTTTGCCGATATGATGTGTGTGTTTCGTTTCAGTAATAAATTGTTGTAAAGGCTATTGATGGGTTCTTCGTCAAGTTTTGATTTGTTATCAGGAGTTTCTGCCAATGTAATTCCTTCCTCATAATTCTTTAGTTCGGTGAAGGCAATCAGTCTTTTTCTGAGTAGGTCTGCGGAGGAGTAATTGTTTTTTTCGGCTTCGTTACAACTCTCTAAGAGTGCTTGATATTGATGAGAACGCAAATTGATATTTGTCCACGTTTCATACAAATCTGCCTGTTGGTAATGAGCAGCTTTTGCTTTGTTGACGTATATCAATGCGCTATCGTTTTTGTTTTGCCACGAATACACATTGGCAATAAACACCATAATATCTCCGCGCGTACTTTCGGTTTCAAGTGCATGTTTTGCTTTTTCAGTGGCTTGAATATATTGTTGCTTTTTGGATGCTGCAATGGCCGATCCGAAAATTGAATCTGTATTCTGTTGAGCAGAAATCATTTGGAGTGAAATAGCAATAAAAAAAAGTATGAAATGTTTCTTCATATAACCCAGTGGCTTTAAGTCAAATTCAATAGTAGCGACGCAATTTCATCTGTAACCTTATGCGGATCAAAAGGTTTGCTGACAATCTTGCTTGTCCCCAATTGTTTTGATTTCAGGATATAGGACTCAGTTTCAATCTCGGTGAAAAACCATATGGGAGCAATGATAAGTTGTTTGGCTCTAATGTGTTGAATCACTTCAATGCTCGACATTCTAGCCATACCACCATCCAAAAGGACCAAATCACATGACTTTATCTTCGACTTTTCATCGATGTCCTGAAATGTTTTACAAATGACAATTTCTAACTCCTTAATTTTTCGCTTTAACAATATTAGGAATAAATGTGGAAATAAAATATCATCGGAAATAATTGCAATAGTCAAATTCATGAAAGTTAAAATGTGATTGAATTTACATCGTCTGTGTACGATTTGTGTTGATTGCGTACTAATTTTTCATCGTTTGTGTCTAATTGTAATTTTACAATTGATTTTGACGTTTGTAAAACTGTTGTAAAAGTACTACATTACTACAAATCTACAAGTGGTTTTAATTGGCAAAAATCTAGAAAATATACTAATTGTCAATTATTTAACTAGCCATATTCAGTGTTGTTTGTTTTTTTTTCGTTCAGCCCAAATATTATTTTATTTCTTATGAAATTGAAGACTCAACGTTGGGGATTTATTGAGTACTTTGGTACATAAGTTGGAATCGTCAACTTAAATTACAAATTGAATTGTTTACCAAAGATTACCCAGTAGATGTATATTGCTGCTAAGCCACCTACTATTAAGTTATTGACTCCAGATAACTATCGGGATTACTATTTAAAACGCCACATTCATTGATTTGAATGCGGCGTTTTTCAAAATAAACAATTCAATAGTCGTAGGTAATTTTTTTATAAGGAAGTATTATTTGGTTTTATGCCAAACACAGTGCGTCAATTTCAATCAAAGGAATACTTATATCGATATTTATGGCATTTCCTATAGTAACTTCACAAACACAAAACTGATCATTGTTACTAATTTCACCAACAACTCCGCAAATTAATTGACCATTTGCAAGTCTTAAATTGCACATTTCACCGTTAAATTCTTTTATTATTGGTACTAATTCTTTTGTTTTCATGATAAATGTTTCAAATTGTTCAGAAAATGCATTCGATTTGTCATTCTCTTTGTCAATACTAAGCAGGATTTACCACTTTAATTGATTGTTTTACAGTTGCATTATGAATGAAATAGCAACATCTTATCCAACGGTTTAGTGGTTGAATAAGATGTGATTTTGACATGCTATCATTTGTAAACATTGTTTATTAAGGTAATATCTTTTATGGACAGATAGTAAAAAAACAATTAGAATTTGTATGCTGCTCCCAAAGTAAAGCTGCCCGATGCTTTACCACCTTCTATGAATGCGCCCCATTGAGGAGTAATTTCATAACGTAAACCGCCGATAAAACCCCAGGCAAATAAAATTTTATTCTCAGTTTTTGTTTCCATACCCGAAGCTTCCGTAGCTCCATGTTGTACAGAGAATCCAATGGATGGACCAACATAAGCATCCAGTTTTTCTATTACTTGATAATGCGCTAAAACACGGATTCCAGGCGACAAAATATTGTAACTGGTTGTAGACGATCCACCAAATTGTACCTTAGTGCTGCTATAACCATAATACCCCAAATATCCGCCGATACCCAGATTTAATTTATTCACATTAAACAGGTTGTCTTTCACACCTACTTCGTATGTAGTGTCAGAAAGAAAACACCCTATTTTTTTCAACAATCTTATTGATCCAAAATGATTCAATTTCATTTCGGTCTTATTTTGATTTATTTCGTTGTGTTTTGTGAACAAATTATCAATCATGA
>Ga0247844_1003710_pt1 | contig 21923 bp, 21 predicted proteins | sample LaCtaG_FD_192421 | JGI IMG/M metagenome (GOLD analysis project Ga0247844, IMG submission 192421) | Freshwater microbial communities from meromictic Lake La Cruz, Castile-La Mancha, Spain - LaCruzMarch201714.5m_1 | ecosystem: Environmental > Aquatic > Freshwater > Lake | place: Spain: Castile-La... | reverse complement strand
TAGACTAAGTAATTCAGGATGGAGAACTTTACATCGTAATGATAATGATCATTTGGCTATAATAGAAGACAATAGTACTAGACTAGGAATGTTATCAAATAGAAATGGAGGATTTAGACCTTGTACACCTACGTATAATATAATACCCGATCAATTTCAAACACTAATAGTTACAGGACAATCAAGTTCTCCGGATAATGCATTAGGTACATCTACATTTTATGTAGATGGTAAACGAGTAGGAACTGCAGATAGAGTAGGATGTGGTACAAATACTTATAGATTTGGATGGGAAGGTCAATCTCCAGGATTTATAGCTGCTGCAGGAATAATAGATAGAATATTAAGTGATAGCGAAATTTCAGCTATGAATAACTCACTGAATTTAAGATATAATACTTTAAATACAAATTTTAACGGTACAATTTCAAATACAGTAATATTTGAATACTGTTTACCTAGAATTGAAATAGCACCATATACAGAAGGTAATGAAGAACCAGAAAATTTAATACTTTTATCTTCTAGATCAAATAAAAATTTATCATTAAAAAGAAATATTTCTACAAATACTTATATACTAGCAGAAACAAATCAAAATGATATATTTCAAAAATTTAGATACTCTTCTAATACATTAATTAATTTAGATAATATTTTAAGTTTCTTAGGAAATGTAAACTCAAGTGATGATATTTTGTATGATATGGTTTATATAAATAAAACTTTATCTAAATGGGAATCTCAAAATTCAAAAATTGATATTCTTAACACTGATCCAACTTTAAAATTATTTTATAATTTTGATATTACAGTTAATAATAATACAACTAATATTTTTGTTTTAAATGAAGCTACAAATATTTTTGATATGAAAGTAACAACCATTAATAATGACTTTGAACGAAATATAAACTATCTAAGTTTAGATTCTAACTCTATTACATCTTATTTCAAAAATTATAGTCATTTACAAACACCTATAACAATATCATTTTTCTTTAAAACAAATAAGGCTTATACTGAAAATTCAACTTTATTTAGTTTAGGCAATTTAAGTTTGAGTATTAATAAAGAAAATAGAATTATAAATACTAATACAAATGAAGAACTTTATAATTTTGAAATTAATGATGGATTATGGACCCATTTTGTATGGATGATTAATAATAATGATAATCATATTTATATTAATGGAGAAAGAGTAAAACATTTTCAAAATAGTATCAAAATATCAACGAGTGATAATTTAAGTTTTGGAACAAATAGCAAATTTACAGGAGATCTATGTGATATAAGATTATATAATAGAATTTTAAATACATATGAAATCATTACTCTGTGCACACAAATACCAAACGTGTTTTCTGGATTGCATAAACATATAATACTAAATCTAAATTCAAATCCAAACACTATAATAATGGATAATACAGTACCTTCACCATACCCTTTAATTTCTTGGAATGGAATAGAAAACAAAAATAGAAAAAAATATCCAGTGTATGTACCAAATTCTGGACCGTATTTTTCATCATCAGTTCAATTTGACGGTTCCAATTTTTTAGAAAAAGATGATTTTTATATGTTTGAAAATAATTTTAGTATTGTTATGGTATTTAATCCAAATAGAAATACATATGATCTACTAAATTTTTCATTAATACCTCCAATGATACCTCCTACTACAACAGCAAGACCTCCAACTACAACAGCAAGACCTCCAACTACAACAGCAAGACCTCCAACTACAACAGCAAGACCTCCAACTACAACAGCAAGACCTCCAACTACAACAGCAAGACCTCCAACTACAACAGCAAGGTCTACAACAAGACCTCCAATTACAACAGCAAGGCCTCCTACTACAACAGCAAGACCTCCAACTACAACAGCAAGGTCTACAACAAGACCTCCAACTACAATAGTAGCGTTAAAAGGTGGAAGATCAAAAAATTATTTGTCTTATGATCCAACCTCTAAAATAATTTCATGCACATCGTCAACTATAGGAAATAATCAAATTTTTAATATGACTACAAATAGTGATGAGACAATATCATTAAGTCCATATAATTTTTCAAATCAGTATTGTAGTAATGAAAATAATAGAATAATTTGTAATAGAAGTATTGTAGGACAATGGGAAAAATTTAAATTAAACAAAGAAGGATCTATAAATGGAAATGATATAATATCCTTATTAAGTATGAATGGTAATAAATTTTGTTCGGACGACAATAATAATATAATAAATTGTAATAAAAGTGTTGTAGGTCAATGGGAAAAATTTGAACTTATCAAAAATCCTATACCAAGAGCTAGCGCATTATTTGATACAAGAGTATCTTCTACTACAGCGTTAAAGATATCAATAAACCCAGATAGTGGTTTAGTAATAAATATCGGAAGTAATACTATAATATTTAAACTATATAATTATGATTTGATTTATAGTACATGGAATACATGCGTATTATTATTTAATCAAAGACTTGGGATAGTTACATTATACTTAAATGGAAATAAAATTGAAAGTAGTAAAATTATACTACCTAATAAAATTATTTCAAATAATTTAAGAATAGGTAATAATTTTCGAGGGAATATTTCATCTTTATTTATAACCCAAGGAATATTAGATGAAAGTGATATTTTAAATTATACATTGAAGCCTTTTAATATATTGGATTCTCCTTTAAATTTTCCACAAACAAAACTTATAAGTGATGAACTGAATATTTATAATAATAAATGTATTGAATTGCCAAACTATTTAACTAATGAATTTACATTTAATTTTAAATATTATTGGGAAAAAGAAATTACAACTCCTATTTTTAGTATTACAGGTTTATTTACATTAAATATAGTTAATAATTCTACATTGAGTTTGTCATTACCTACCTGTATACCGTCTAGTGGTAGTAGTTGTCCAACTTCTATTAAATTATTAATTCCTTTAGCATATAAGGATTGGAATTATTTTGAAATATCATTTTCAAATACTTATAAAATGTTTATTGTAAAGGCAGGTCTTGAAAGAACTTATTATTCAGTTTTTGTTTATAATTTTTATTTTTCAAATTTTCAAGCATCTAAATATTCTATTGAATATGATAATAATATTAGGAATGAATATCCTCAAGATATATTTCAACTACTATTTGGGAATGGAAATAATAATATTAAAATATTTACAAATACAAACATAAATAATATTGCAATTAAAGAATTGCAAAAAATAATAAATCCTAATTCAGTTTATAATTTAAATATTATGGGTCAATATAAAGAATTTAATTATTATCCATTTTCCTATAGCCTTCCAAGATAATATATAACCTATAGATACATGTTGATGTACATTTATATCGATTTTTTTTAACCTGATTTTTAGGTTAAAAAAAAATATGGATATTTAAAAATAATTAAATTTTTTTAAAAAGTCTTTAGAATAAATGAATGGAAGAAGATATAAATATATATTATCGATAGCAGTAGCAGTAGCAGTAGGATTTATTTTATTAATAATCTTAAGAACTATTAATTATAATATGAATTTAAAAAAAATTAGACAATCAAATATTAATTTAAATACTAATACAATATTGTCTCCTATACTATTTAAAGTAGGCAATGACGAAAGAATATTTCAATTAATAACAAATCCAGATAATACTTTTACATTTATAGATGTAAAATCAGGTTTATATTGTGATACAAACTTAACAAAACTCAAATGTTCAGATAAATTTATTAATCTAGGAAATAAATTTAATAAGTTTAAAAATGAGTTTTCTCCTTCAGATTTAGTAGATACTTCAAAATATACTATAATTGAACACAAATACAACAAAGATATTAATAAAAAAAATAATATTTTAGACTTTGTATTGAACAAGTGGACTTATAAAAATTTATCACCAAACTATAAACCTTATAATGCTAGAACTTCAACAATAAATGGATATATTGAAATGCTTAAAGATTCTTCAATTATACTAGGTCCAGCTGACAAAGAAATTTCACCTCCTAATACATTAAGCATTATTTGTGTTTTTTCTGTTCCAAATAATACTAGTACTTTTAATATTTTACACGTTTTTGATATTAAGTCTCCGTATAATCAAGTTAAATTTATAAATAAAAATTCTAAATTTTTTTTAGATATAAACAATAGAGAATTAGGACCAGTTCCTAATATTAATATATCTCCAAATATGTGGATGTGTATATCAGCAACATTTGATTTTGTAAATAATACATTCAATATTTTCCAAAATGGATGTCATGTTATTACATATAATTATAAAAATTATAAAGATTATGATGTAAAATTAATAAGACCAAGATTTGAAATATTTGGGGTAACTTTTAATATTTTTGAAATAATTTCTGAAACTAGAATAATGTCCAACACAGAAATACTAGATTATTACAACAATATATTCAATATTAAAAACTTATGTCCTACAACAATATCTCCAACTACAACAACAATGTCTACAACAAGACATCCAATTACAACAGCAAGGCCTACAACAAGACCTCCAACTACAACAACAATGCCTACAACAAGACCTCCAACTACAACAGCAAGGCCTACAACAAGACCTCCAACTACAACAGCAAGACCTACAACAAGACCTCCAACTACAACAGCAAGGTCTACAACAATACCTCCAATTACAACAGCAAGGCCTACAACAAGACCTCCAACTACAACATGTACTACAATACAAAAATGTATTGAAATTCCAGGAGTGATAAATAATTTTGAAAATATAAATAATAATATACCAATAACAACAAATATACCAATAAGTGTATATGAAAAAAATAATAATAGTTTTTTAGTTTCAGGATATAGTTCAGAATATATTAAAATTAAAAATACTAATACACAAATTTTAAAATTAATGATTACGCTTTCTAAAGATACTGAAATTAAAAACTGTATGAGTTCTAGTTCTATTCCTAATAAAGTAGGGGGTATAGTTAAGTATAATAATAACTTAGTAGAAATACTTCCTACTACAACACAAAGAGTTACTACATCAACAGGACCTCCTACTACAACATCAAGATCTACTAGACTTCCACCATCATTTACTCGTCCACCTATTAATAATATTCCATCGACAATTCCACCTCAAATATCAAGTCCTCTCATTTTTGAATATTATATAAATTCTAATAATTATACAAACATTAAAAGAATAAATAATATTAAACTAGAATTTTCAGAAAACCAAGGAGTAATAAATCAAACATTAAAAGGTATTAGTAAAAATTTTAAGATTGAATATAATTCAGTTTATCAAGAATCATTTTCTGAATACACAATTGCATTTGTTTTAGAATACAATAATAATTTATTAATATTAGATTTAACTATGGGAATCACCAAAATAAAATATAATCTTACCAAATATATGACTTCATGTGTTGAAGATAAATTTTGGCTTCAACCAAATATTCTTAATATTTATTATGATTCTAAAGGAGTCCCATATTTAAATTTTAATAATAGAGTAATAATGCCTAATATTGAATTCGAAGATGTTTATACAGTTACCAATAAAGGTACTGTACAATATAAAACTAATATTACTCCTGGATTATATCATGTACAATTATGGGGTGGTGGACAATCTGGAGAAGAATCAACACAATCTTTCGGGGGAAATGGTGGAGAAGGCGGTTGGTACACGTCAAGATATATTAATCTTAGTAATAATTCGGAACTAAATATAGTAGTAGGTAAAGGAGGTTCTGGACGTATACGAGGTGGAACTACGGGTAGTGGAGGTAATACATCATTAACATATTCGGTAAAAGATAGAAATCCGTCTAATATATCTATTATTGCATCTGGAGGTGGAATTGGAAACGTAAGTGGAACGATGATTACAGGAGATATAAAAGGTACTGTAGGAGGTGCAGGAGGTTTTAATAATAATTCAGCGACACCAGGTTCAAAATTTCCTAATTATTCTGGTAAAAATTTACCAGGTAATGGAGGTGGTAATTTTGTTAAAGGTTTTATAGGTGGAGGAGGTGGAGGAGGTATCTCATGGCTTGGAGGTAACGGAGGTAACGGAGGAAATTATCAGAGTTTTGGTTTTTCGGGAGGATCTGGAGGTGGAGGATCTGGTTATGTTTCTGGTGAAAATGGTATAAATGGACCTGTAAAAGCTCCTGGAGGAAAAGGAGGTGATGGTGCAGTTATAATTCGAAAAATTAATTTTACCTAAAAATAATTAATATTTAAAAAAGTAATAAATAAAAATAGATATTATGATTACCAATAAAGAGACTATATCTCGGTTAAAGTTTATTGGAAAAATCCAGATAAATGATAAGATAGATTTAAAAAATATGAGTATTTCTCCAGACGGAATATTTACTCAATTATCTAGAACAGTATTTCAGGATAATAGAAGTAAGACTTTAGTCTTTCTACAAGATACAATTAATAAGGCATTTGAAATAATAAAATGTTATGATAAATCAAAAAAAAATTCAGATAAAATTATGTGTATGAATGTTATAAATGATTTAAAAAACTGTAAATCGGGTTTAATAAATTTAAAAGAAACTTATAATATGGATATTAAGTTTTGTTGTGATATTGATGTTTTATTAGAAATGATAGAAGCAAAGTTATGTGAAACAGATATGGAGACATTTTTATCTTTGACTCCACCAATGAAACCACCTCCATTTCCAAAAGAAATGATAGATAAGAATGACTATGATGATGAAAATATAGATATGTAATTATATTTTAAAATAAATAAAATATAATTTTTAGAAAAATCAAACTTAAAGTAGAACAAAATCTTATGTAAAATGCCTAAGCAAAATATAAAAGTTGTAAAAATTCCTTTATCAGATGAAGAAAAACTTATAGATAGGCCTCAAGTATTTCCGCGATTACCTAGATTGTACTTAGAATTATTGGAAAATAAGGCAAAAATTAAACAAGAATTAATAAATAAAGAATATGTATCGTCTAAAAAATATAATAATGATATTAAAGAAAAAGATCCTATAAAAGAAAAAACATCGAGTTTTGAGGATAAAATAGATAACATTTTATCAGATAATAAAAAAAGAAAGAGAGACAAGAATAGAAATAGGGATTACGATGATAAGTACAAAGACGATGATAAGTACAAAGACGATGATAAGTACAAAGACGATGATAAGTACAAAGACGATGATAAGTACAAGGATTATGATAAGTACAAAGACGATGATAAGTACAAGGATTATGATAAGTACAAAGACGATGATAAGTACAAGGATTATGATAAGTACAAAGACGATGATAAGTACAAAGACGATGATAAATACAAAGATGATGATAAGTACAAAGATGATGATAAGCACAAAGATGATGATAAGCACAAAGATGATGATAAGTACAAGGATGATGATAAGTACAAGGATTATGATAAGTACAAGGATTATGATAAATACAAATACGATGATAAGTACAAAGATGATGATAAGTACAAGGATTATGATAAGTACAAGGATTATGATAAGTACAAAGATGATGATAAGTACAAGGATTATGATAAGTACAAAGACGATGATAAGTACAAAGACAATGATAAACACAAAGATTATGGTTCCGTCAAAGATAATGGTTCCGTCAAAGATAATTTGAAATATAAAAATATTAAAGATGATAGATCTTCTGTAAGTAATTTATCTGATCGTCTGAACCAATTATTAAATGATGATGGTAATTCGGTATCAAAGTCAATTGATAAAAACGAAGATAAATATAGCAGAAGTCGTGATCAACTTCCTTATAACAATTATGATAGACCTGTGCCTCCTAGTTTAAAAGAATTAGAAAGTAGAGGAAATATTACAGTACCAAAAGAATTAAGAAATATTAATGGTAGGAATTATAGCGAAGAAGAAGAGGAAGATATGAAAAGAGAATTAATGTTTAAGATTGAATTATTAAAAAAATCTTACCCAGGTGCACAAATACCTGAGTTTAGTATATATACTGATTATAGTTCAATGAAAAAGACATATGATGGTACTGTAAGAAAATTATCACTTGACTCTACAGTTGATAGTTATAAGACATATTTAATAGGCGGATTTATGGCTTGTGAATTTTTACTTGGAAATTTTTTAAAGTTAGATATGCAAGGATTTACACAGCAACAAATTATTAATATGACTTCATATGAAAAACTTTTAATAGAAATTGGTGAAAAATCGTACACACCCACAGGAAGTAAATGGCCTGTAGAAATAAGATTATTGGGTTTAATCATAATAAATGCAGCTGTGTTTGTTGTTAGTAAAATGTTAATGAAAAAGACGGGTGCAAATTTGCTTGGAATGATAAATAATATGAATATAACACAAGCGCCTCCGACAAAAAAGAAAAAAATGTCTGGTCCAAATATAAATTTAGATGAAATACCAGAGTTAAATTAAAATAAAATATTTTATATTAATATAAATAAATGACAAAAAGAACTTCTGGTTATCAAACATTAAATCATATTAAAGACTTGGCTATATATGCCGATAGAAATCAAAGACCAGTAAATGCTTTACAAGATCCGTATAATCCATTATCATATAATGTATATTATGCAAATATTTGCAGAGATCCAGTACAACAATCTTATCCATTGATGGAAAATTATAAAAATAAAAAAGATGAAGATGAATATCTACTTATAGAATATAAAAATAATAATTTATAATTTATATTTTTAAATTATAAATGAATAAAGAAATAATAGAAAACTTGTCTATATTACAAGATTATTATAATAAAATGTGGTATAAAAATAAGTCATCAAAAGATAATTTTAGACGACTTGCATATGGGAAAGCAATTAAAGAAATCAATAAACTAGAATTTAATATAGAAAATATTAAACAAATAAAGGGAATAAAAGGTATTGGTAAGAGTATAATAGAAAAAATAAAAGAATATTTAGATACTGGATATGTAAATAAAGTTGAAGAGATAAAATTATATACAGAAAATGATAAGGATAAGATAATAACAAAATTTTTATATATATGGGGAGTAGGATCTGTAAAAGCAAATATGTTATATGATATGGGATATAGAAACATAGACCAAGTCAGAGATAATGCTGAAAAAATTTTGAATAGACAGCAACTTATAGGTTTGAAATATTATGAAGATTTGAAAAAAAAGATACCTAAAATGACTATTACAGTTATACAAACTATAATAAGATACATATTAAATACTAAATATGGTAAAGAAACATATACTATGAATATTGCTGGATCATATAGAAGAGGTAAAGAATTTTCAGGTGATATAGATATTTTAATATCATCAGAAAAATTTAATTTAGGTGATATTGTTAAAATTTTAATAGAAAATAAAATCATAACGGATATTTTAAGTATGCAAAAAGAAAAATTTATGGGAATAGGAAAATGTCCTAGAAAAAACGAACAATATTTTAGAATAGATATAGAATTTTTACCTAAAAATGAGTATGGATTTGGACTATTATATTTTACAGGTAGTGGTGAATTTAATAAAGAGATGAGATTGTATGCGAAAAATTTAGGTTATACATTAAGTCAACATGGTTTAAAAAATAATAAAACTGGAACAGTTTTTAAATCTGAAAAAGAAACAGATATTTTCGATAAACTAAATCTTCAATATATAGAACCTAATAAAAGAAATTAAAAAATGAATTTATAAAAATAAATTATTTATAATATATAGAATGAGTGTTAACATTCAACTTGTCTCTGACTTACATATAGAATATCGTAATGACGATGTTCCTGACCCATTAAATTATATAACACCTACTGCAAATATATTAGTTTTAGCTGGAGATATAGGTTCATTTTACAAAATAGATCAATTAAAAGGTTTCTTGGAAAGATTGTGTCCTTATTTTGAAACAGTGCTATATGTTCCTGGTAATCATGAGTATTACACAACGCAAAATTACGAAAACACATCAATGACTAAACTACTTAATAGATTGTATGAAATAGAAAAAAATATTGAAAATCTTTATGTATTAAATCAATCCAGTGTTATAATTAATAATGTTTGTATTACAGGCTGTACATTATGGAGTAATCCAATAATAAATATACCCAAATTTATAGTTAGAATTCATGGAATAAATAATGAAATTTATAAGAAGAAATTTAATAGTGATTTAAAATATATTAATAAAATGATTGATTATTGTTCTGAAAGAGAGTTAAAACTTGTAGTTATAACACATTATTGTCCTACGTATGAAATACTAAAAGATTATAAGAAAAAAGATAAATATGTTTCATTATATGCAACTGATTTAGAAGATATTTTAGATAAACAAAAAGTTCATACATGGATATGCGGACATATTCATTCAAATTTTGATATAATTACTAAAAATGGTACGCGAGTAGTTGGTAATCAATTAGGTAAACCTAAAGATAAAATTACTGATTTTTTAAAAGATAAAGTTGTTGATATTTAAAATTTTAAACTTAATAAAAGTTTAAAACTTAAGGATTATAACAAACTTGACCTCCATGTTCACAACTAGTAGTATTATAAGTATTACATCCATAACCTCTACCATCCATTCTTTGGGTTCCATCTAGACATGTTAATGTCCATCTGCCAGTATTTTGTTTAGTTAAATCATCCCTATAATAAAATGGAAATACTGTATCACATAAATAATTTTTAAAGATAGTAGTACCATTTGATATAGTTTTTGTATCTGCATCAGATTTTGATAATGGAACTTTATTATATTTAGAACATTGTCCTTTTGGATATAGACACATACCTTTTTCTAAAGCACGACATCGACCATTACAACATGTTTGTCCAACAGGGCAAATATTACCAAGTGAACCGCAATTATTTTGATCATATGCAAAATTTATATTAGGTATTTGAGTAGTAGATACTTGCGTGGTAGGTACTTGTGTGGTAGGTATTTGAGTAGTAGGTTCTTGTGTGGTAGGTTCTTGTTTAGAATTTATATAAGCTAAAACACTTCCGGCAATTATTCCAGAAAAAATACATACCATAAGAAATCCTATTAATATTTTTGTACATAAAGGAGATAAATTTAACATTTTATTTTATATTAAAAATAAAAATTAATAATATAAATAAAATAAAATGTTATCGATACGTAGAAATAGAAGACGATCTAGAAAGTCTAAGTTTTATGATGATTGTAATATTGATCGTAAAAAGTGTGAAACTGATAATAAAAATTATAATAAACAAGCGATTGCTGATTTGGCAGAGAAATGTGGAATTGATATATACAATAACAAAGGAAAGGTAAAGACACGTAAAGAATTATGTAAAGATTTGGAAGAAAATAGAACAGCTGATATAGAGTTTGAGTATGATATTGAACCAGATATAGAAGATATGTTACCAATGTCAGTAACAGAAAATACCCCATTGGTTGTTATAGAAAGAGAAAGTACAGATATTGTTAAAAAATATACTTCGGAAAATTTAAAAGGAAAAAAGAAAAAAGAATTGCTTGAAATTGCAGAAGAACTAGGTATAGAAAAATGGAATAACAAATCGTTAAAATATCAAAATAATAGTGTTATTGTAGACGCAATAGTTTCTTCAAGTCCAATTGTTGAAGATATTAAAGAACCAGTAATAATATTAGAAGAAGGTAAAGAAACACCTGTAATAGTAGTTGAATCAGTTGAACCACAATATACTTATGATGAATTAATGAGTAAATCTAAAAAAGAACTATTAAAACTAGCAGAAAATTATGGCATTGAAAAATGGTTAAATAAAAATATTAAATATCATAATAAACCTGAAATTGTCGATGCTATAATAGACTATGTAGGTGAGAAGAAAGTATCCATACCTACAGAAATACCGATAAAAGCTATTTCGCCTGTAAAAATGATATCTAAACAACCATCAGACATATTAAATTTAATATATCAAAAAAGGCAAGAATTGATAAATGCAATAGAATGTAATCCCATAGCAAATAAATTTTGTAGCGATAATAATGTTTGTGATACTACACAAACTCCTAATGTATGTATAAGTAAAGAAGAAGGAGAATATCGATATAAAAATGAAGAAGATACTGAATTTGTTGAATATAATGGTAAAAAAATTTTAGGATCAAAATCATCAATAGATCTATTTAACGATTTAACTATGGGTGGGGAACAAGAAAGTAAAGAAAATACAATATTGGAAACAGTAATACCTGTACAATTTTTAAAAAAACCCATTACAAAATCTACTGTTTGTGAAATATGTACGTATGTAAATGATCCAGGTATAACTGAATGTATAATTTGTCATAGCGATTTTACAGATACCCAAGTGAATAATTTATTAACAGAAGGTACAGAAATATTTGAGAAAGAAGATGTAATTCCAGAAGGAACAGAAATAGTAGAATTAAAAAATATAGAAGATATATTAAATGAAATACAAGAAACAGATGATATTAATTTAAAGAAATTCGAAGGGATGGATGAAGCTAAAAAGAAAGTTCTATATTGTTTAGGATTAATAGATTAAAATTTTAATACATTTTTTGAGTATTAAAATTATTCATTATTTAAAATTTTTTTAAGAAATTTTTCGATATTTTTAATTTCTAGATATTCGCATATAGGTAAAGACTTACTTTCAATATAATAAGCAAATTCTTTATAAATTATATTTAAAGTTTTTTCGTAGTATTCATTATCTAATATTTCTTGTTCATAATCACTATTATATTCATTACTTATATTATATTCTCCATCTTGATTTTGATTTTGATCTTGATCATTAAAACTAAAATTTTTATTTTTAGAAAAGGTTTCAATTTCCTTCATATTTACATATTTATTTTTTAAATCTTTAAGTCCATTTAGGAATATATTTTGAAGATTTATTAAACAACATTATACAGAAAGAATCTAAAATTTCTTCAGATTCCCAATCTACTTTCTCATCCGGATATCTTTCTTTAATTATTTGTTGAAGTATACCATAAAGACTTAATATTTCTTTTTCATATTCGTTAAACCATTTATTATAATTCGGGCGAAATGGAGTTGTATGTGGAATATAATTTTTAAATAGCATTAAATCTTGTTTTATATTTACTCGTCATCTTTTAAATCTGTTTCAATATTTTCATCTTCTATGTCTTTTTCATTGTTTTCATTTTTAGTTTCATCTTCTAAATCTTTTAATTCTTCTTCTAATTCAGCATCAAGATCTTCTTCTGAAATTTCTTCTTTTTCCTCAATTTCTTCTACATGCGTGTTAAATGTTACATGTCTAGGATCTTCTATATGAGTATTAAATGATGGTATAGAATTTTTATTTTCATATGGAACATTATTTGATACATTAAAAGGTGAGTTGATATTAGGGTTACGGATATTTGTATTTATATTAGGACTACGAATATTTGTATTCATATTAGAGGAAGGAATAGTTGTATTCATATTAGAGGAAGGAATAGTTGTATTCATATTAGAGGAAGGAATATTTTTTAATGGTATTTTATTATTATCAAAATTTTGTAAAACCTCTTCAAGTTCTTCTATTCTGTCATTTAAATCTGCGATATGAGTCATAATTCTTCTATTTTTAGTTGTAAAGTAAAATACAGTAGCTAATAAACAAAATACTGCTATTGCAATTACTATGTACACCTTATTTCTTTCTACTATGTTTATCATTTATTATAGTTTTATGATTGTTTTAAATAATATTTTAAAACAAATTTAAAACTTTAAGATTTTATTATAAATGAGTTCTGAAAAAAATAAGATTCGTTTGAAGAAAATAAAAGATTCTGAACATATATTGCATGAAGATTCAAAATTAGTTTTAAAATCTGTAAAAGAAAGAGTAGTAATAGGACAATATATAAATAATGAAATAGTTCCTTTAAATGACGAAACTATTAAATTATGTGACAAATTTAAGTTTAAATATGATGAATCATTCATGAAAGAAGAGGAAGAAATCGACGAGGAAAACGATAAAGAAGAAGAAGAAGAAGTAAATGATAAGGAAGAGGAAGAAGAAGTAAAGGAAGAGGAAGAAGAAGTAAATGATAAGGAAGAAGTAAATGATAAGGAAGATGAAGAAGAAGTAAATGATAAGGAAGAGGAAGTAAACGATAAGGATAAGGAAGAGGAAGAAGAAGTAAACGATAATATAAATAAAAAAAAAGAAAATACAGATTTTAATACAACTGAACTTGACAATCATTTTCAAAATTTTAATAAAAACATTTATAAGTATGTAAATAGTTTATTGAATGAGATAAATAGACTAAATAATGTTAATAATGATATTAGTTTAAATTTGGAAAATAAAAACAAAAATTATTTAGCTTTAGAAAATAAATATAATTTGTTACAAGATGAAAATAATAAGTTTAAAACAAAATTTGAAGGTTTAAAAAGTTTTTTTTCGTAAATATTAATTTATAATATACAAATTTATAAATTAAAATGAGTTTTGAAATCTAATCCATGCTTTATGGTTTAGATAATATTTTTTCAACTGTGTTTTATAAAATAATTTTTGAAATATAATTTGCCATTTTAATTTTATATTTTCTTTTAAAATTAAATTAATCTCGTTATCATATAAATATTTTTGTATATCTATGAAAACTGTATTATTAGTTGTAATATCCAAACCAGAAAAAATATTTGAAACTTGAATTTCATCGTCAATAAAAAAATTATCGCTATCATCATAATCAAGTATCATTTATTATATTAAAGTTTTAATATGTACAATAATTTTGATCTATAGGTAATTTAGGATCATAAATATTCATTTCTGTTGCTTTTCTAAGAAGTTCATCAAATATATTGTTAAATTTTTTATCATGTCCTATAGTATCACTTATTACATGACTAAGTTCATGAAGAGTTACAAAAATTAATAGATTATCATTGTAATACTCGCCATTTTCATCTTTTAAACACAAATATACTTTTTCTTTATTTATTGTATACGATTTATTACCTTTATAGATGTATATTTCATTCATAACATCTCTACTGTTTATAACATCAAGAATTCCCGAATGTTTTACATCTTTAGAAAATAATGGAGCTATTTTAATTTTAATTTCATCTATTTTTGGATCTCCTTGTAATGAAAATTCTTCAATATAAGTTGTAACAAACATAGCTATAACAAATATTAATCCAGCAAGAACTAAAAGTTTAATAGTACGTTTTGAATAATAAATAAAATTTGACATTTATATTGTATTTAATTATAACAATGGAAATAAAAAATTGAAAAATAAAATTATATTTTAACTTTAAATTGATATGGAAGAAAATGATTTAAGAGAAAAGGGTACTTGTGGTTTAAGAACATTCTTAAATAAAGAACAGAATATTAAAATAATTGAAAATAATATATACAATTCGAGCGAAAATTATCTTTTAGATTTATACGAAACAATAAACGATATAAACAAAGGACATAAATTAAATACTATTTTAAGTAATATTAAAAATTCTAAAATAGGTTGGAAACATAATTGTTTTAATGATTTAATTTTTGAGGAAGAAGAACAAAATAATTTTATTATTCAACCGTTTGAAGTTTATGAAGGAGTCTTAACTTGTAAATGTGGGAGTAAAAGAGTTTATAGTTATCAAAAACAAAGTCGTTCAGCAGATGAACCGATGAGTACATATGCAAATTGTATGGCATGTGGAAATAAATGGGTATATAGTGGATAAAGTATTTCTAAAAATAAAGTATATTATAAAAATCTTTTAAAAACTGTTTTATTTAGTTTATATGTATTTCATAGTTTAAATAAAAAAATAAAAACAAAAAACAAAAGTAAATGTATTATTTGTTAAAATAAATTTATTTAATTTTATATTTAAAAATATAAAATTAATCTAAATCTTCAGTACCTGAATCTTTTTCATCATCAGATTCTTTTTCTAAATCATCTTCATTAATTTCTGATTCTTTTTCAACTACTTTACTTTCCTTTGATTCTTTTTGCATTTCTTCCAATGATGAACACATAGTTTGGACAGTTTGCATAAGCTTAGATAAATCTAAACTACCTGTTTCAACTTTTTTATTCATACCTGTAATTATATCTGAAAATACTCCAGAATTTAATATATTTGTGACAGCATCAACAGGGTTTTCGTCTGGTTTAACAAATTTATCAACTTTAGATATAATATCTGTTAGAAATTCTGCTTCATTTATATTTTTTTGATTTTCATTATTTAAAATTTCTTTTGCGCTTGTAGTTGGTTCTAATATACTTGATAATGAAGATAAACTAGTCCATAATATTTTTACCGAATCATCATCTGCAATCTTGAATAAAGAATTTAAATCAATAAAAACTTTTGATGAATATTCAATTGTTGTGTTTTTAAATTTACTTAAATCCTTATTTAAAATCGCAGATAGATTTTCATTGCAAAATTTTCTAAAAATAGCGATATGTTTTTTAATAGCTGTATCATGTGCTATTGTAGTTTTATATATTAAACGATTATATAGTTTTAAAGAGTGACTTTTATCTCCAAATAAATTAGAAAGATCATTCGTAAACTTACTAATCTCTTTAAAAAGAACTAAATTATAATTGTCCGAATTCATTTTATATTTTATTTCTAAAGTTTTAAATCATTTTATGAAATAATATTCATTTGTAATTCTTTTTTTATTCTATCATAAGATAATCTTTCTATCAAAAGATCCTCAAAATCATAATCATAAATACCAAAAACTCCATTAGTCATATTTCTACTTAAATTCATACCTCTATGTTCAATAGGTATTACTGTGCCAGTAAATTCATAATGTATTATTCCACTACCATCACAATCTTTACATTCAAATGCATTATTTCTACACATTGGGCAGGTTCCAGTATTACAAAACCAATTTTTAATACAGTTATTATGAAACATATGTTCACAATTTAATTTCCCGACTGTTTCTTCGTTTGAATATTCAGTAAAACATATACAACACTCTCCTTGAATGTCTTTTGTATTTATTTGTTTAATGTATTTTTCAAAGTCTTTGTTGCCGCATGATATACAATATTTTTTTAATTTAAATAATTGTGGAGTTGATGTTCTTTCTTCTTCTTCATAAATAAATTTGTACAAAATTTTAATATATTTTATAAGTTCTTTTAGAGTATATCCATTATTTGTATCTGTGCTAATTATGATTTCAAATTTATATGATAGTGGATAGTATATACATAGTTTAAAAGATCTATCTGGTATAACTGTACATTCAGAATTAAATAGTATACTATTATCGTCTATTAAACCATTTATTTCATTAAATTGAGAGATATTAATTAAGGTTTTATTTACATTACTATAATTTTTACATTTTCCATCCTTGAAATCTGGATTATTAATAATAAATAGATTATCTAATTCATTTATTATTTTAATTTTACAATTCGCAGAACATATATGAATTCTATTTAAATTAATTTTCCATTTATTTCTGGTTGTTCTGATTGGATATATTCTAAAAATTTTATTTCTCATTTATTTAATTAAACAAATCTTAAAATAAAATTGATTATTTTGAGATTTTTTATTATACATAATAGAAATGAACAAATATGTTTGTCAATATTGTTTAGATTCATTTAAAACGTCTAATTCGTTATTAAAACATCAACAAACACAAAAGAATTGTATAGCATATAGAGACGTAATATTCGTTTGTAAGATATGCAATTTTTCTACATATGGAATAAAAAATATCGAAAACCATATTAATAAAAAAAACTGTTACATGGATAATGTAACAGTTATTTCGGATGATAATATAGATTATATAATAGAAGATGATGAATATGAAAATAAAATAGATGATTGTCAGCTAACATTACAAAATAAAATATTAAAAATCGAAAACGAACTGAAAAAGGAGCGTATAAAAAATGAAACATTAATGAAAATAATTGAACTAAATATAAATGGAAAACAAAATATTATACATAATAATACTTTAGATTTTGAAACTTTTATAAAAGAAAATAAATGTGGTTATATTAGTCCAGATAATCTATCTGTAGACGAATCTAAACCAAAAAATCAATTTAAATCTTACAAAACTTTAAAGAACTGTATTGAACTTGTACCTGAAACAGATATAAACGAAATAAATGAAATAAATGAAAAAATAAAACAGATAGATAGAGATCTATATATTAAAAAACAAAACTTCGGGAATGTTGATTATTCAAAAGATATATTACAAAAAGAATTTGATGAAATGAAAGCTGCAAAAACATATCAAAAAAATTTAGAAAGAATTAAAAATCATAGAAAGAAATTAATAGGTTCTCTACACCTAAACGAATATATTGATCTTTTGAACAGTCATTTAAAAATTATTAAAAATATTTTACAATTAAAAGGACATCAAGAAAAAAAAATTAATATAACACTTTTAAACAGTTTAACAAGTCTGGATATGAGACTATTATATTATAATAATTATTATGAAATTCCTCTAGATACGGATGATTATTTATTATTTAAAGATAGTGTAGAAATAAATGCAAAATTCCCAAGCTATTATAAACCCTTTAATTTTGACGAATTTATAATTAATTTTTATAATTATGCATCTGTAGTATTACCTATCAAAAGTTATTTAGAATTATATATTATAAATAGATATGGTTTTAATAATATAATCTATATACCTATTAAACAATCTACAGATATAGATCCTTATAGTTTTTATATTCTAGAAGGAGTAATAGATAAAAAAAGATTTTGGAGACTAGATAATAGATTAATCAATTTAATTGAACTTTTAAAAAAAAATATATCTACATATATGATTAATGTATTTAGAAATATGTATCAAAATATATTTCATGATAATGAATTTAGAGAAGACTTTATTAGCAAAACAAATTGTAAAAACGAATTAAACCAGTTATTAAGTAATATCTTTTTTGTTTCTACTTCTAAATTTTATTCAACTATTAGAAATATTATTAAAGAAAATGCGACATTTTTCCCAACTGAAAATGATAAATGCAATATTTATAGTGATGATCCAATCATAAGAAAAAAATATACTAAAATAAACGATACAGATATAATAGATATTGTAAAAATGATATTTGATAATATAAATGGTGAGCAAGCAGTTGATTTTTACAGAGGTTATTTATAATATTTTTAAAACTATGTAGTTTTAAAAAAGTTTATACACTTGTCATTGTCGCAAGTTCTTTTTTAAATTCTGTATTATCTTGTTCCATTGTTCTTATCGCTTCTGCTTTTTCTATTAACATTTCAAACTTATCAGTATTGACTTCTCCATTTTCATCTGTCCACCAATTACTTGCCATATCACACGCTTTATTTTTTAAACCTCCTTCTATAAGCAAATTTGTAAGTCTTCTTGCATCTATATCTTTTTGTATATTTCCATACTCATCTTTATATTTATAAATAAAACGACTTGGATCTGAACATATATATTTTAAATTTCCTTCATTATCTTTAATGATATTTTCGTAAACGAATCTAGCACACCCTTTCTGTCCTGAAAAGATATAATTAATATTATAATTATTTTTAACTATATCTATAATTTGTTCTTTATCCGTAATATTAAAAGGAGTTATAACATTTAAAACTTTATTATTGTTTGTAGTAATATTTTTAGGTTGTTTAGCAATTTCTTGAATACATTCATGATCAGAATTAAGTATTTTATTAACTTCATTTAAACCATATTTTTCTTTTTCCAAAATATTTATTTTTTCTTTAAAATCAATTATATTATTTAAATTTTGTATTTCTCTTTCTTTTTCTTGTAATACTTTGTTTATGTTTTCATTTTCTTTAATAACTTTACCAATAATATCATTTATTTGTATATAATTTATTTCTTTTAAACATATTCTTTGTAAATGATTAGTTAACGTTCTTTTATCTGCAAAAGTTTTAAAACATATATTACACTTAATTTTATTAATTATAATATTATTATTAATTCCTAATTTATTCTGAATTTCAATACAGTATTTAGCAGTTTTTTTGTGATTGATTAAGGATGATAAACTTGAAAGTTGTTTATTACAGTACTCACATTCCATTTGTATACAGCATATATACCTTTAAATCGTTTATGTATTTTTATGTTTTTTATGTATTTCAAAAAAATATTTTAAACTGTAAACATGGTTATTATAAAAATATATGGGAATTTATGGAAATTTATGGTAAATATACATCAACGATTATTTAAACTGTTTCACAGCTTAATTTCGTATTTCGTTTTTTTTACCAACCTGAATAACACCTTATTTTTTAATTGATGGTAATATTTTACGTAACATAAAATTTTTAAACCGGTTTCAGTATAAAAATATATTAAGTTTAAAATACTGTTTAAAACACTATAATTAGTTTTTTAAACTCTTATCACTTTACTTTTTTAAGAAAATGATATTTTTCCGGCCACACACAATTTTTGTGTGTGTGGGAAAACGCTTTACTATAAAATATTAAATTAAAAAAATTTTCGTACTCCGGAAACTTTTTTATTTTTTTATTTTCCGATACTTTAATTTATTTTTTTGAAAATACTTTTTATAAAAACAAAAAAATTATTTATAAAAAGAATTATTTTTGAAAAAATTTTTAAAAGTAAAGTATTATAATTTTATTTTTTGATACTTTGGTTTTAAAAATTTTAAAACTAAAAATAGTTTTAAAAATTAGTTAAACTTTAGATATTTTAGGTTTGTTTTTAAAACAATTATATATAAATAAACCTAATACTCCTAAAAAGATTAAGACAGCCAAAACACATACACATTCATTTCCTTCAATTACTTTTTGAAATATATTTCTCTGTTGGCTGTGTTGTTTTTCATTTAAGATATAATTTTCTTTTACCACATTTTCAATTCCGTCTACTGCTTGTGAATCAATATTACAATTTTTAATACATTCATTTTCATATCTAGTACCTTCACATGCATCTATACATAATTTTTTAGCTTGTTCTACATTACCTTCTTGCACAAGAAAAGTTGGAAAAAAATGAGGAGCTTGTATCCATGTAGGATAAAGAGGTAATCTAAATTCACACAGATCTCTACCCATTGCTTTTTTAGATTCTTCAATGCAACATTTACAATTTTCAGCTTCTGGTCTGCTTCTAAAAGAATTAATACTATTTGCACCTTCAAATGCTGCTAAAGTATCAACACAACATTGATTAATATTATTAATATCTTTTATATCGTAGTTTTTTTTACATGCTTTGCATGGATTTATTTTATAGTTTTTATCCATTTATTTATAACTAAATAAAAAATTATATCGAAAATTTTACTTTACCTTCAATATAAAAATTTAAAAATATAATATTTTAATAAATATGATACAAAGTTCAAATAATATAAAGAAAGTTAAATTTTCTTTAGATACAAAAATACATGATGGATCTACTAAAAAATTACTTATATTTAGGAAAATAGTACTTAATTTTTTATTAAAAAGAATAAAAAGATCGACTGACATATTAAAAATATTAAAAAAAAATTCAAAAAAATATAATATTGAAGTTTTAAATTTTATTGTAGATGAAATTATAATTATAAAATATAAGCTCGAAGATTTGCTTGTTAATGAAATTTTTAATAATGTTTTTGACGAAATTGAAAATAATTCAGAAAATGATCCTTATTGGGGATTTCAACAGTTGATTTTATAACTATTGAAATCTAAATTAAGATTTAAAGATTTGTTTTATTAAATAAAACATGGAAAATGATCTCTTACTTAGACCGGAACAAGCATGTAGATTA
>Ga0247844_1003704_pt1 | contig 21956 bp, 19 predicted proteins | sample LaCtaG_FD_192421 | JGI IMG/M metagenome (GOLD analysis project Ga0247844, IMG submission 192421) | Freshwater microbial communities from meromictic Lake La Cruz, Castile-La Mancha, Spain - LaCruzMarch201714.5m_1 | ecosystem: Environmental > Aquatic > Freshwater > Lake | place: Spain: Castile-La... | reverse complement strand
CCATATTCCAAACCACCAAAAGGTTTACCGGCGGTAGCTCCCTGAACCTCATGATCAAATTGTCGAATCCATTTTTCCTTGCTGGCCAAATTAGGTTGCCCAGCTAAATATATTAATTTTTCATAATATGAATCAAGTCTCGTATTATCTTGATTCTTCTTTTTAGATTCATCATTTTCTAACCATGAAGTAATGGCCTTATATCCATCCCATTTTGCCTTTAATTTTTTCTGAGGTAATCCTCCATGTAAAAAAGTGATCTTTATGTTCCCTACTATTTGCTTCTCATAAAACAATTCTAAATAACCTGTATCGGTAAATTCTCCCACCACAGCGCAAAGGACACCATGAAGTCTGGCCAATTCATTTAACTCAACAATGTTCTTTTTAGAAACTGAAAGAGTCATTCGCTCCTGACTCTCACTTAAAAAAATTTGCCATGGAAGAAGACCTGGATACTTAAGTGGGACTTGGTGCAGATAAACTATTGCACCATTAGTTTTTTCTGCCATTTCCCCAATAGAAGAACTTAGCCCACCTGCTCCATTATCGGTAATGGAATTATAAAGTAATTTATCTCTGGCACTCATTAAAAAATCATTTAATATTTTTTGGGTGTAGGGATCTCCAATTTGTACCATTCCAAGAGGAGTGGATTGATTTAACTCAATGGAACTTAGAGTTGCTCCATGAAGGCCATCAATCCCTACAGCACCACCCACCATCACAATCAAATCACCAACCTGATGACTCTTAAGATGAGTGGGAATATTTTTAATTTCCGCAGGAAGCACACCTACACTGCCACAAAAAACCAGGGGCTTTCCGCAAAAATTTTCATGAAATTGAATGGAACCATTTACCGTAGGGACACCACTTTTATTTCCCCCATCTTGAATACCTCTATGTACGCCTTGAAAAATATCCTTGGGATGATGTAATCCCAGAGGCAATTCTTGAGAAAAATCAGGTGGTCCAAAAAGTAAGGCATTACTATTTGCTACTGGTTTGGCCCCAAGACCTGTGCCCAAAATATCCCGGTGTACACCTAATAGGCCAGTGAGGGCACCACCATAGGGATCCAGTGCCGATGGGGAATTGTGAGTTTCAACTTTTATACAAAGATCAAGTTCAGGATGAAAACGAACAATACCTGCATTATCTTTAAAAACAGAAATCGCCCATGATTTTTTCTCTAATAGTTTAAAAGTGGGCGCTTGAATATAGGTGGAAAATAATCCGTCCACAGAAAAACTTTCTCCTTCACCTTCATCTTCATAATCAATATAGGCAGAAAAAATTTTATGTTTGCAGTGCTCACTCCAAGTTTGAGCAAACACTTCCATTTCAATTTCAGTGGGACTTAAGGGAAGTCCCGATTTTGTACGTTGGTTTTTTACTTCTAAGTGCTCATAGTAATTTCTAATACAATGTAATTCCTCAATACTAAGCGCCCACATTTTTTTTTTCGATAGGTCATTTAGCTCATTATTAGAGAGGTGATTTAACTTAATACTTTTCACATCTTTATTTTTTTCCAGATTGTTGCCAGTGGAAACATCATCTAGGGAAAAATGGAAATCCTGTTCCCTTGGCCAGGCATTACAATATTTTTTTTGAATCAGCGGATTATAAAAATAGGAAGATTTTACCGAACTCTCATCTTCTCCTTCCAGAAGAATTCCTGAACGAACCTTCTCAATTTTTCCTTTTAAAACATTTTGTAGATTTAATAGATTAAAAAAACTTCTCGCCGGGTTATCGGTTAATCCGGCCTTATAATGAATGACCTGAAAACTCTCACTAGGTGTGTGGGAGATACTTTTTTCATAATCCAAATCTGATATTAACTCCATATTCACTTCGTCAATGAGGAAGGGAGCTATTTTTTTCAACTCATTATATTCTTTAAATTCTTTTTTAAAAAAAACCCAAAATACTTGATGTTGATGAGAGTTCTTTTCTTTGAGTATTAGCGTCCTAAAAATAGAAGGATCATGAATTTGATCTCTATCTAATTTTTTTAGAAAATCTCCATATAACTTCCATTCACAATTCTTCCCCTTGGCCAAAAAAGAATCCCATGTATCAAAAATCTCTCGCTTAAATTCCATTTGATTAATGATAGGACCCTCATCCATTTTTTCATTAACAAAATGTAATGTAACACCATTGACCTTCTCCTCGGCCTTGAAGGATTTTTCATAGGCATTTAATCCAGGGTACTTGGGTAAAAGAGAAGGATGAATATTAACCACCTGGTAGAATTCTTCCATTTCTCCATTAACTATTTTGGTCCTTTTAAAATATTGTAAAAAATCGCCACTCATTAATTTCATAAATCCAGCTAAAAAACACCACTGGATATCATACTCCTTAAAGAGAGTTAAATAAGTTAAATCATCGGCATGAAAAGGAACAATTTTACAATCTGGTTGACACTTAAGCTGGAGAGATTTTATTTCCTCTGGGAGATTTGAATCTCTATTGTTAATAATAACTAAGGGGATTTTTACTTGAAAAAGATTATTAGCAATAGTGAGTAAGTTTAAAACATTACTACCTCTGCCACTGGCCATTAATGCGATTTTAATCATATTAACCTTTACTCATATATTGAAAACAATTTAAGAATTTAAATCCAAAGCAATATCACTTCTATAATACTCTCCTGCAAAATGTATCTGCGGCAATTTTTCATAAACTTGATTTCTAGCTAGAGTTCTGTTTGGACCCAAGGCAGTTAAGCCTAAAACTCTACCACCGTTAGTTACCAGGACATTTTTTTCCAATCCATCGCCAAGCACCTCTCTCACTCCAGAAAAAAAACAGAAAATATCATCTCTCTTTTTTTCCTCTGCTGAAATTCCATCTATAATGATCTGGTTATTTTCCACTGTTTCACCAAAAATTCCTGGATAGCCTTTAGCAACTTTCACCACATGAACAGCATGATAAGGAAATTGCTCTAATGTTAGTTTGGTAAATGTCTCTTCATCAAAATTGGCCATAGCGCAAAATAGTTCAGCTACTTTTCCTTTTAAAAGAGACAATATAACTTGAGCCTCTGGATCACCCAATCGAACATTATATTCTAATAATGTAATATTTTCTGCGCCATTACTTTCGTTAGCATTTTCTTCAATCATAAGTCCCAAAAATAAAATTCCCTGAAAGGGAGTTCTCTCTTCTTTCATTTCCTTCAATGTGGGACGAAGCACTTCTAATTCAATTCTTTTTTTTATTTTCTCACTAAGCCAGGTAACAGGTGAATAGGCCCCCATACCTCCAGTATTTGGTCCTACATCGCCATCACCAAATCTTTTATAATCACAAGCCCCACCTAAAAAATGATAACTCTCATTTAAACAGGCATAAAAAAGAGAACACTCTCGTCCTGATTTTTTTTTCTCTATTAGTAACCCATCCTCCATTCCCGAAATAGGTTTTTTTAAAAGTTCATCAAGTATTTTTTTTGCTTCTTCAATAGTGGAAGTCACAAATACTCCTTTACCAAGAGCTGGCCCACTGGATTTAAGAACAAAACCTGGCCATAACTTCCTAGCTTCTAATTCTTTCAAGGCATTTGCAAAATTATCTACAATAAAATATTCGGCGGTTGGAATTCTCTTTCTTTCCATAAATTTTTTCCCAAAAATTTTGGAACTTTCTAATTTACCTGCAGCTTGGGTAGGGCCAACCACTTTGATATCGGCCTGTCTCAGTTTATCAACTAGACCACTAAAAATGAATGCCTCACTCCCAGCAATGATAAAATCCACATGAAATTCATCATAGAATTTTGATATATTAAAAAAATCTAATTCTATCATATGGGATGAAACTTTCTGAGTTTTATCCATACCAGGATTGCCTGGAATCACATAAACCCATTCAACTACTGCCTCATTGGATAGTCTATGTGCCAGTGCATGTTCTCTACCGCCACTACCTAGAATGATAACGCGCATAATTTTCCTGTTCATTTTTTAGTAAATCTAAATTTTGATCCAACAATATTTTTGAATGAGAAGTTGCATCCTGTTCATCACCTAACAAATCGGCCACCAATTGATACATTTTGGCCGTGGCCTCTATTACCACATGAGGTAAATTAGGTGGACTACTTCTTAGATCTTTTAAACAATGTTCTTTGAAATGATGAGGATGAGTTTTTTTTGCCTGGATGAGATTTTCATACCAAGGAGTCAATCGATAAAACTGACGTAAAATTTCCTTTGATACTTGCTGACCATTTCTCGTTATCCTCAATTCATCCAGTCCAATGGAATCAACAAGCATAAATTCTCTATTGTTAGAACTTGTGGAGGAAATAAAAGCAAACTCCAGTTTCCCATCCCACAAATCCAAATCCTGCTTAGCAAATAATTCGTGTAGTTTAATGGCCACCATTTTTAAAAGAATTTTTAGAGAATCCCATTCACCATCCTTAAATCCCCCGAGCCTAATTGCCTCATCCTCAGTTAGTGGACGATCAGCATTTTCAAGTTTAGTGGTAGTATTAATCATTATTTTTGTGAATTTTTCTCCCTCTTTAAATTCTGCTCTTTCTGCTAGAGATGAGCCCTCTGCCACGCCAAAACGAAAAATACATTCTAGGGGAATAAGTATTTTAACCGGACTAGTCCCATAAATTGCACATTCATCACACTTTGGCACATGAACTCTATCAACGAGAATTTCTTCAAGTTCGAGTGCCACATTTTGAGAATTCTTAATAGAATCCCCATTTATATAATGGGTTTTTAATCCAGACTTTTGAATTTTTTTAAACTCTTCACTACTTTTTAAAAACTTTATTTCATTTGTTTCTAGATGTGGATGGATGAGATCTTGCCAAGTGGATGGTTTTGCTAATTTGGAAAATAGAATTTTAGTTATTTGAGCTAATACCCTTCCCTTCCCAGGAATCCTATCAGGCATTTCCCCCCAATCAAAAACTGAGTATCGATCGGAAAAATGAAAAACTAAATAATCCTTATCCCACTCATAAATATCTTTAACTGAACCCTTATAGATTAATTTTTTTTCTCTGCCATTAGACATCACGGATTTATTAAACATAAAAATCCTCACCACTTTTCATTTTCTCTAATATATCTTTATGTGAAAATAGGTAATCACCAGTTAAACAGGACTGACAAAAATGATTTCGATTCAGAGCAATTTTCAAATCTTCGCTGTCGGTGAAAATAACATCCTTAGCCCCTATCTCTCTTGCCAATTCACTTTCACTCTTAAAGGCCGAAATTAATTCTTCATAGGTGGAAAAATCAATTCCATAAAAGCATGGATTTTTGATGGGAGGAGAGGAACTGGCCAATGTGACAGATGTTGCTCCAAATTTTTTAAGTAATGTAATAAGTTTTTTTGAAGTGGTGCCGCGAACAATACTATCATCAACTAGTAATATTCTTTTACCCTGCACCTGAGATTCCACAACGCTAAATTTTAGGTTCACCGTGATATTTCTGTTACTCTGACCATTTTGAATAAAACTTCTTTGCACGTAACGATTTTTAATGAGACCCTCTCGGTAAGGGATATTTAAAGCTTCAGCAACACCAATGGCGGTGGATCGTGATGTATCGGGAACTGGAACAACCACATCAAAATCATTCATCATCTTTCTAGCAATAATCTTATTGGCCAAAGCATGCCCAAGTTTCACTCTTGCTTCATAGACACTTTGATTTTCAAGGGTGGAATCAGCACTGGAAAAATATACCCATTCAAAATAACAGGGCAAGTGTTGCGACTTTTGAATAATTTTATGTTGTACTTCTCCTCCCTGGACAAAAACTACTTCACCAGGAGCTACATCCCGAATATTTTCATAACCTAAAAAAGTAAGAGCGCAACTCTCAGAGGCAAAACCATAAGTCATATCACCATTTAATTGTCGCTTACTCCCAAAAAGTAATGGACGTATACCATGAGGGTCACGATAACCAAAAAGCCCCCTCTCTCCAAAAATCCCCACTACAGAGTAACCTCCTTCAACTCTTGCAAAAACATTTTTAATCGCCTGGCAAAGTTCCTGAAAGAGCCCCTCATTTGGAAGCGAAAAGGAATTTTTGCCTAATGATTCGGCCATGAGATGAAGAATAATTTCTAAATCATTATCCGTTTGAAAGGAGCGATTCTCTTTTAATAATTCTTTTTTTAATTGATGGTAATTGGACAGATTGCCGTTTTGTACTAATGCCAGTCCCATTGGATGAGTAAATACTAGGGGCTGTAAATCTGCCTCCTTCACATCGCCAATCGTGGAATAGCGAGTATGACCTATGGAAATACTTCCCTTAAGTTTAACTATTAATTGTTCCTGAAAAACTTGAGAGACATATCCAAGGGCCTTATGTTGAATAAATTTTTTTTCTTCCTCAGCAAAAGTAAGTATACCAGCGGAGTCCTGCCCTCGATGTTGCAATAGTAAAAGTGCTTGATAGGTTTCATAAGAAGCTGATGATGTTCCATGGAAGCCCACAATTCCACACATAAACCATCCTTTGCTAGAGCTGAATCCCTATTCTAAGAAAATGAGGAAGGAATTCATTCTTTTATTGAAAGATTTTCTTATACAATATATAACTACAACTAATATGGTTGTCCATGTTAATTACATATTATTTTGCTCAAATGAGACCTTTTAAGGACATGATATGAATTCAATTCATCCAAATAGGGATATCAAAGTGGGTATTTTAGGTGATGGGCAATTGGCCCTCATGTTGGTTGAAGCAACCTCAAGGTTAGGTAGTATTAAAAATAGTGAGAAGACTATTAGTGTTTATGGGCCAGATAGGGATTCTCCCATTTCCAAAAAATTTCCAGAACTTCATCTAAATGGAACTTATCATAACAGCAAAAAACTTCAGGATTTTTGTCATTCCTGTGATGTGATCATTTTAGAAAATGAATTTATTCAATCTGAAATGTTAAAAAAAATTTTTGTAAATAATATTTCCCATACAAAACTTATCCCAAGTCTTAGTAGTTATGAACATTTCTCCAATAAAACCAAGCAATTTTTATTTTTTGAAAGCTTAGAAATTCCTATACCCTCCTGGGAATTAGTTGATTCAAAAAAACCACTGGATGAGATTATTGATCATTTGGAAAAAACTTTTTTTTATCCCCTTGTAATAAAAAAAAGTAGTCTAGGCTACGATGGCATGGGTGTGAAAGTGGCAAAGAATAAAAGTGAGCTTGGAGAAATTCTAGAAAAATTTTCCTGGCAAAGTTGTTCTATCATTGTCCAAAAATTTTTATATTTAAAAGCTGAATGTGCTCAAGGTTTTATTTTTGATGGGGAACATATTACATTTTTACCATTAGTTCAAACCTGGCAAGATAATGGAATCTGTCATATGACAAGTTCCACTCATTCGTTTTCTAGAAAAGTCTATGAAAAAATCTCTACTTATATGGATTGCTTAGCAAGTACAAAACTTCGCGGAATGTTTCATTTTGAGTTTTTTATTACTCATGATGATGATGTCTATATTAATGAAGGTGCTCCAAGGCCCCATAATTCTCAGCATCTAACGATGGATGCCTGTGAGGAATCACAATTTGATTTACTCATGAAAATGGCCTTTGGACTAAAGCTAGCAACCAAAACACTTATAGCTCTTCCAGCAGTCATGGTAAATATACTGGGAAAAAGGGAATCGGAAAATTACCAACTGAAACTCCCCCAACTACCAGAAGGAGTGAAAATTTATCCTAAGCTATATGAAAAAAAATCCTCTCGAAAAGGAAGAAAAATGGGACACGTTAATATTATTGAGACAACCATAGATGCAGCAACTTCTCTACCATTACTTGGAGAAAAATTATTTTCGGAGTACGAACTATGAATGGGAAAAATACCGATGAAAACCAGATAAGAAAACTAAAACAAGGTGCATCTATTGCCATAGTTATGGGAAGTGATTCCGACTGGACCATTATGAAAGGGGCCAAGGATATTTGTGATGAGTTTCAAGTGACAACTTTAGTTGAAGTGCTTTCGGCCCACCGTACTCCTAGAGATTTACATTATTTTACCAAAAATGCAGAGGAATCTGAGATAAAAATTATCATTGCTGGCGCCGGAGGTGCCGCTCACTTACCCGGAATGTTAGCTTCACATACCATTATTCCAGTTATCGGTGTTCCCTTAAATAGAACCTCCCTTAATGGAATAGATTCATTACTTTCCATTGTACAAATGCCTAGGGGAATACCTGTTGCCGTTGTTGCCATTGACCAAGCCACTAATGCGGGACTACTTGCACTACAAATTTTGGCCCTAGGGGATGAGAATTTAAAAAAGCAATTACAGATTTATCGACAAACCATGGAAAGGGATTCTCGGAAAAAAACCATCAACCTCATTTAATTTGAACTAGGGTTGTTAAATTAAATTAAAAATGTAAAAAAAATTTGCAGGGATTAATTAGCATTAAAAACTAGGTTAAATTTACTGAGAATCTCAAAGATATAGCAGATAAATTTTGGGTTCTCCTCTTTATAAAAAATAAAAGGAGAACCCTTGAATTACATATTATATATAATTGATACTTTAATCATCCCAGCGACAGAAATTAGGAGTGTAAGCTCGAATAAGAGAATTATTATTCGGGTCAACAATCACATCAATTTTTTCAGCAAAAGTTCCATTTACCCTCTTTGAACATCTAAGTAGAGAGGAACACTCACTACCATCTAAATAGATAGGATGGATTGCATTCACCACTAAAACATTTCGAGAACAATTAAAATAAGCAGAGGTACCTGCAGTGGTGTAGGCGTAGGCATTTCCCATAAATTCATTAGTAATTCCCAAAATGGAAAACTCAATACGTGGTTCAAGTCTTTGAGCAAGGAGAGAAGTACTAATAAGAGCAAGGGAAAGAAAAACATTTTTCATAAAACTCCTAATTTTTCATAGAAAACTCATTTGTCATTACTCAAGTTAACTTCGCTAACTTGAATGCTGTGGTTATATTTTAAATAATCCTTTTATTAAAGTTTAAATGCCTGGGAATTCAAGAATGTGTTTTCAATTAAGAAAACATATTCTGTTTTATTAATTTAATATGGTGGACCATCTTTTAATGAGTACATAACTTTTGAATTAGAAATAATATTGCTCTAAAAAAAATACAATTATTCTAAATGGAGTTGACTGAAAGAGCATCTATCGATATCTCAAGTTCCATGAAAAAAAAACTTTTTACTCTTCTTATATTTATACTGGTCATTTTTCCCTTCTATTCAAAAGCTAGCGGAGGCGATTCTGCTGGAGGCCGAGGAGGGGGCACTGGAATTCTCTGCGATGGAGAAAAACTTATATTGGCGGAAGAATATGAATTAAAACTTGAAAAAATAAAAAATAAAATACCAAAAAGTAGATCTGCAGTCCGAAGATTTATGAAGAAGCAGTTCTATAAATATCCAGAATTTTTTCAACAATGGGAAAAAATCTGGAAAGCAAATGGATCATATAAAACATGGGAAATTAAAAACTATAAGCAATATCAGCAACATGTGTTAAATGAAGCTTCCAGAGTTTTTGGTGGAGATTTATCAAAATCAACTTTCCTCCTAGAACATGATGATTTGTTGCAATTGCCAAAAAATTGTAAGCGCAAACAAATTTCCTATTTTTTTAATGATAAAATTAAGAAATATAATAACCTTCCAAGACTTTCAAGAGTAAGCAAGAGATCCTTGGAACTCCATGAATCACTCTTTATTCTAGGGATAAGTATTTATGAGCATTTATTTCCCCTAAAAACAAGAGAGTTAGTGAAGGCCTTAAGTAAAAGCAAAAGTGAATTTGAAAAAGCCATACAGGTATTTACCCAAAGAAAAAATGAAGAAGATCAATTAATAAATTCTTTTACTGGTGTCTATGGTGCTAATCCTGACGAAAATATTCTTAATGGAAAGTGTCCCTGGACAATTGTTTACCTTGCAGAATCGAAGGAAAGAATTTCTGAAATTGCCCTCTATATTAAGAATGCTAGTAAGGAAGTGAGTAAAGTTGAAGAAAAATACTATATTCATTTGCCCATTCAAATAGCTCAAGGTGTAAATGAAAAACATATTACTTTATCTCTTGATCACCAAGAATCACGAGTAGAATTTCACCGAGAAACCAAGGACACACTTGTTTATTATCCCAATAATTCAACTATTGTTTGTCCAATGAGAAGTCTAAAGAGTCAAAATGGCGAGGAGTTGCCACTTAAGGAGAAAATTAAACACGCGAAGGTGGCTCAACAAATGTATAAAGGTCTTGGTGGCCAATAAAGTCAAGTATCAAATCGATTTAAGTGTAAACAGACTCCAATGACATCGCGAGCTTCAATGGTGTTTTTTTCTGCAATGGTGGTTAATTCGTCTAAATAGTCATTTGTGATTTTTTTTACTTCGGGAAACATACTTTTGGGAATAGTGAGAAACTCAGTTACTGAGAATCGATCTTCAGGAGTTTTGGAATAAAGTTGGTCTATGGATACTTTTAAATAATCTAAATGCAGAGATTTTAATATTTCATTAGAATTTTCAGAACTAAAGACAATGCGTTTCGATGTGCTTTTATGAATTCCATTTTCATGTACTAAGAATCCATGTTGAATTAATTCACCAATAAATTTATTGATTAAATCAGTTTCTAATTGGAAATGCTTTTCTAAAAAGGCTGCTGCTTTAGTTAAAGATTTAAAGTGGCCAACAATCACAATAATGAGAAGATGGGTCCATTTTATTCTTAGTGATAATCCTTCCACTTTTTTTTGCTTAATAACTTTTTTAGATCTTTCCACATTAAGTTTTTTCTCGATAGTTTTTCGAATGCTGGAATCGCTTTGATCGCATTGAATCATTAGAAAAAAAAAGATTTCTTCTTCGCCAGAAAGTTTTAGGGTTTGGGAAAGAATTTTTGCATGCAATTCAGAAATATTTTTTTTGGCGGTTAATATTAAGCTTAAATGACCTGGTGAAATTTGAAGTTTTTTTGCAAAGGCCCTCAAGCTGTAGTGTTTATTCTTGGATTTTTTTTCCTCAAGGGAATCCCTAATAAAATCTCTGTAATTATGATAATTATAAATATTTGGCATTTGGATTTCTTCTTTAAAAATATTTAATGGTTGTTTTTATTTCTAATCTCAATCTTTATGGATTTTTAATCATGGTCTAAAAATAAAGAAACTTCAATTTCCTTGTATCAATATTGTAAATTTTCAAAATATTATTAATAGTGGCATCTTGCTTAAGAAACCAATTGCAGTTGTTTTAGGTTCTGCAAATGTACTCCATCTCGAATACTTATTTAAGAATGTCTTTTGAAATGATTTTATTAATTTTACAGAGGACACAAAACCAATTTTAGACCAGGTACAAAACGAATGTGAAATTTTTTTAGACTGGGATTATAATTTTTCTATAAAAAATACAAAAATGATCAGAAAACATTAAATATGTTGAGATTATTTTTATTCGCTTTTAACATTGTTTTAATGAATCAATTAATTTGTACCAATTAACTTGGGAAATTATAAATAGTGATACAGCTGTCATTTTGCAGAAGTAGGACATTATTTTTTTGTGGAGGTTAATGATGAAAACTATTTTTATTACAATTTTCTTATCTTTACTAACGATGGTGCAAGCATGGGGAACGCCTGGGTTTGAATGGGAGTATGAATGTTCACAAATAAACGGGGAAAATATTAGGACTTTTGTCTATTTTGCTGACAATAATCCTGCATTTTACTATTCTACGAATTACAAAAATCTATCATATGTTTTTACAAGCAAACGTAATGATAAAAAAGCTAGCAAACAAATTGAGATAGAAGGCACAACAGTAAGAAGTAGTCTTGACCCTGACAGAACACCTGTTAAAGAGGAAGAAGTTTCACTTACATTCGGTAATTGTGTAAAAGTAAAAGTAGGTTGGTTTCACTTTTTTCCTACTTTGAATAATAAATATTCACTTGGTTTAAAATATTTCCAAGAAAACCATAGTTGGTATACTGTTGATTAAAACATTTTTTTCATTTTAAAGAAACTACTAGTGTATCTTTTTAGATGTGCTAGTAGTTTTAAAATAAACCAAAGTCATTATATAAAAGATGATATGTTAAAAGTTTTTCAAGTTCCGGGCAATAATTTCTAATCCCCCAGAAAAAAATTTGAAGTATATTTCACAACGTCACTAAATCTCTCAAAATACAGATAAACAAAAAAATATCTCCTTAGATTTTTTTTATAGATTATTGAGATTCAATAATCTATTTGATAGGATTAAAATAATTCTAAAAGGTTTATATGATTTTTTTGCGTTTTACTTTTTTCATGTTTTCACTTTTTGTTTTTCAAAATGATCACTTGATTTCCCAAACACAAACTGAAATGAAAGTTAAAAACAATAATCACTCGATTTCCCAAACACAAACTATAATTAAAGTTAAAAACATTGTTCCTGAAATTAAATTGATGAATCTTAATAATGATCTTAAATCAATTAGTACCAGCTCCATTTCAATCAATACAGCGCCCAAAGTGGATCTCATACCTCAGATGAATCTTAATAATGATCTTAAACCAATGAGCACTAGCTCCATTTCAATCAACACAGCGCCCAAAATGGATCTCATACCTAAATGGCCACAAATTAAAAAAGTGAACTTGCCGATTTTTCCCATTTATAAGAATAGGGATATGTTTTATATTTCTATTCTTAATAAATGGGATTTAGATAAAAACATTAAAGATCGCTTAAAACCTCTTTTTGAAAAAAATAAAGATGATGATTTTTCGGTAGAAGGAAAAATTGTTGAAGATATATTAAAAGATTTAAATATATCCCTTGATAAAGATTTCTTTATTAAAATTTTCGTCCATAAAAAAATTGAAATTCTCAAAATTAACGACATTAAAAAACTAAAAATATTGATTAATGGGGCCGGTGGTGCTGATTTTGGAACAATTGCCATTGAAATACCAACAAATGGCTTCATTTCAAACTTTGCAGAACTTGTTGGGCTTGCATGGGTAGCTAGTGATAACCCCTTTGCAGAAGATCATTTAATAAATGAATCAAAATTTATTAACACCTCCTTAAGCTTACTTTCGCAAAATGAACTTGAAGCTATTACAAATCAACTTATGCCCATCCAAGAAATGAAAAAAATAAAATTTTCTCCTGCAAAGGAATCCAGTATAAGCATTAATCAGTGGAAACTTGTTGAAACACTTTTAACCTTTGAACCAACCAAAGACCAAAAGCAGAATCTCTTTGGCTACCACCTTGTTGATGAAAATAAGATTTTAAAAATTCGTAGTTTTTACCTTGATTCTGAATTGTCTCATCAAGCTGGAAAAATTCTAAAAGGAAAAATTTTTAAGGAATACGATCACGTCATTATTTTTCCAGCAACAGGGATGGGTGATTGTGGAAAAATTCTCATATTAGATAAAAGTGATACGTGGTTAGAAAATGATATCCATTGTGGATTTTGGGGATGTTAATATTTCTTTGGCAAAGAAAACTTAAAAGACCATTGGCCATGTATTGACCATAATGTGAGTTCATGTCTACTAAGAAAACATGTGATACATCGCAAATTCAATTATTATCAAATTTGATTCTGCGATAAAAATATTCATCCAAAATATGTCTTTCATAAGTTCATAGGAGATAAATAAGTGATTGATCCTTTTTCTAGGGTTAACTCATTTTATTTCTATATTTTTTACATGTTCCAAAGACCTTGGAGCACTTTGTTCCAAATTTTATTGCCTTTTTTTTCCGTCCAGACTATTAAGAAAGCCATTGGAATGATTTTCACTTGTGGATTAATTATGATAGCTCAACAATATTTGCAATTGTTTTTGAAAGATAAGTGGCAAGAAATGCGTCTTCGCAATAATTCCATCTCTTTGAGGGCTTTTGCTAAAAGAATCGGAACGCCCTCATCTGCTTTAAGTGAGTTTCTTAGAGGCAAGAGGAATTTTTCCCTGGAGCTTGCTTTAAAAATTGCTGAAAATTTATCTCTTAGTAAAAATGATATCAAGTTGATTGAGGATAAATATTCTCAAGAAATGGCCACTAATTCAATTAACATCCATCCCTATTCTAAACAGGAATTACAACTTCAAGGTGACCAGTATGAATTAGTCGCTGATCCTATTTATTATTCATTGCTTTGTTTACTTGAAACTAAAAATTTCAACCCAAATCTGAAATGGATATCACAGCGCTTAGGGTTAACAACCACCAAAATCAAAAAAGGTCTTGCTGTTTTAAAACGTTTAAATCTTGTAACGGAGTCACACGGAAATTTAATTCCTACAGATAAAAGCCTTCAGACTACTGAGGACATAACAAACGCTTCTTTAAAAAAACGTCATGTGGAAAATCTGGAATCTGCAAAGAACGCAATCTATTTACATGACGTTTTAGAACGTGATTTTTGTTTTATGACTATGGCCATCGATCCTAGTAAATTGCCCAAAGCAAAAAAAATGATAAGAGAATTTCGAAATCAACTTTGTGCTTTTCTAGAATCAGGTGAAAAATCTGAGGTTTATGAAATGTGCATCCAGCTTTTTCCAAAAACCTCTAAACCCAAACCCCATTTAACTTATAAAAAAAGAACAAAAGGAAAACTATGAAAGTATTATCGTCATACAGTTTCTTGGCCCTAATAACACTTCTAATCTTAACACCCTTAATAAACACATCCTTTGCAAAAGAGGGACATGGTGGTGGTAATGGAGGAGACGCAGTAGTCTGTTTAAATCAACCGGTGTTTTTAAGCGGAGAGCCCGTAAATAAAAAGTTAGGCCCAGTAAAAATTGAAAAAATCGAACTTTTAGATTTTTGGGAAGGTAGAAAAAATGATTTCTGGAAGGAACTATCAGACTTAGAACTAAAGAATGTTAACTTATCATTAGGCGGTTCTCATATTAATTATGATACTAAAATCAAACAAAAAATTGAATTTATTAGAGGGCTCAATCAGGAGTTAGGAGAAGAGCTTCGAAAAAGATTTTTAAGATTTTACCAAGAAACGAAACTACTTCCTCGTAATGAAATTGATGATCTGCAAGATGCAAATTATATTCCTCTTGATGAAGAAAATTGTTATGTTAGGCAATTTGCAGTTCAATATGCTAATACTCCCAGTTATGGGAATCGGTACAAAATCGACAAAGAACTATTTGAAAATCCAGTTACATCAGAAGATACCAAAGCGGGATTAATATTACACGAACTGCTTCTAGGAATTGCAATTGATTTGTATAATGTTAGTAACTCAGATTTTATTAGACCATTAAATTACTTACTAAATTCAGAATTGGCAGAAAGTTTAAGACTTGATAACAATAATAGTTTTTTTAACAAATCAACAATGAAGAACCTTTTGACCAAAGTAGATTTTCGAGAAATTGAAGGTAGGTTAGAAGCGTCTCCGCTAATTTGTAATGATAGGCCCATCAATAAGTGTATCGCTTTAAAAATTAAAGTTAATGACTTACTAAAAAAGGTAGGTTTTAGCGAACTAAATACTCTAACAAATTCAAGTTTTAGAATAGTAATTTATTCAATTAAGTATAATAGAAAACTTGCGGAAGGATTATATTTCCATAATGCAATATCTTCTGAGGACAAATTCAAAAACCAAAAAAAAATTTTTCACTAGAGAGATCACTGTCATCGCCTCTGATCAAACAAATGTAGAACTACTTATTGCCAATAGTTTGAAAAATTTAATATCGGAGGTTGAATTCAACGAGATAGATGTTCTAATGAAACGTATTTCAGCTTTAACAAAATTAGAGTTAAAATGCTCTGACAATGGGATAGTAATGCGGCGAGAAATAGAACCACCTATAGTTCATGTTGCTGACGACTGCAAGAATGGATTGTACAACTTGGAGCTGGAGTTTTTAACAACCCCATATAGTTTCAAAAAGATAAAAGGCTTAAGGATTACTGAATCTGCAAAAGATTTTATAAATTCTTATCAATTATCTACAGGTAGTAATCCAGGAATTTTAAGTAGACTTATCGGAGCTGATTTAAAACTATGATTTAATCGTTTATTAAATCTTAAGAAAGAATTTTAATAAAATCCATTACTACTTTTTAGTGAACGTCTTTTTCAGAATTAGCTCATCTTTTTATTAGATTTAAAAGCCATTTTTGCTCTTTAATGCTGGGAGAAAATAAATCTCCCTGCAGTTTTTGCAAAATTCATATAGGCAAAGAATACTTGAAAGCCCAGTGCCCATGAATTATTAGTTAAAAAATTGCTATATTTTTTAATCTCTTTAAATCAAAGTAATGGGAGTTTAGTTCTTTTTGACCAGGGAAAAGATGAATTTTTATTCTCCATTTTTGTATTTTATTTTTTTTTCGTTCTCTGCCATGGCAAATTTAGAGTTAAACCTAACTGAATATAATAATTTCCCAAATTCTATTTCAAACAAGCATTTCTTTATTAAGAGAAGCTCTCTGCAAAAAAGTGAAAATACAAATTTTACAAATTGCCGGAATAATATAGCTAAAGTTATCTGCTTAGTTGATCCAGCAAAAGAAGGGGAAGAGCCAGAGCAAAGGATATATCAAAGAACTAGTAAATCTTATGCCATATATGTTGAAAAAATCTATGATGATTATCCAACAATCCTCCAAAAAATGTTTTGTTCACTCCGCCATATATTCATTGAGAAAATTTTTTTGGAACAGCTTATGCGGGATTAATTCAAGATCAAAGTGGCAAAGCAAAAGGAGCTATGTTAGGCGTTAGTCAATCAATAATAGATAGTAATCTCACGCTTAAAAATTGGGCTTCGTGGAAAGAACAACTTTCATTTGGTGCAGATCCAAAAAATTATAATATAATGCTAGATTTACCAATTATAGATTCTTCACCCGAAGATATAAATTTCTTATATTTTGTTATAGCTCACGAATTTGGCCACATTTTTGATTTTGCAAACAATATTAACTCCTTCAAAGAATGTAACTCATTAGAGCATAATAGTGATCCTGAATGTGAAGTTGAAAAAAAGAGCTGGGCAGCTTTGAGCTGGAAAACTAATATAACGCCTCTTGTTTCTAATTATTTTGAAAATAGAGAAAAACTTTGTTTTTATACATGTGAAGGAAACATTCTAAGCAAATCAAATATCCCTCAAATCTATAATGATCTATATAAAACAAATTTTATTAGTCTTTATGCAGCAACTCAGCCCTGGGATGATTTTGCAGATAGCTTTGCTTATTTTTATTGGGCAAAAAGAGGTCGATCAACTTACAATTTAATGACTCAACAAGGTATGACCTATGATATTAATGCGAAATTAAAATCTCCATTGTTTAAAGGAAAATATAGGTATTTAGAAAAGTTTTCAAAAAGCACAAATATTGTTTACCCATAGAAATAAAATTATAAAAGGGAGTATATAAGATGAACAGATTATTAACTTTAATTACAATTCCTTCTCTAATTTTACCCCTATTTTCTTGCACCACAAATTCAACGGTTAGCTGTTCTAATAAAGCTATTAACTATCCAAAATGTAATGAGTGTAACCCGGGATTAATTTACTTTGAAAAATCTAACTCCTGTAATATTTATGGAACTCCGGTTGAAAGTTCAGAGCTAAAAGATTCGCCAAATAACTAGTAATCGAAATTTCTAACACACATTAAAGCTGGGAGTTATTGCGCTCCCGGCCTCAATTTTTAAATTTTCAATTTTTTGCACTTAAACGCACCCCTTTCTGTGAAATCTCACCAAGGCAGGGGAAAATTGAGCTCCGGCCATATAAGAACCATTACATTTCTAAAACCAAACTCCATATTTTGGTGACCTATGAAAACCACTTTGTGACCTGATGGCTTGAATCACTCATAGTAGTAGTGCTATAAGGCTTTCATGAAATCTTCAAACCAATTTTTGCTAGAAAAATTTAATGCTATTAAGGAGAGAAACCCACGCTTCACAGTTAGGGCCTTAGCGCAAAAGTTACAACTCAAATCTCATTCTCACTTGTCGAGAATACTTAGCGGATCTAAGCCAGTTCCTTTGGGGTACTTACCGGTGTTCGTGCATGTTTTTAAACTTAAAAAAGCAGAAATGCAGTTTTTGGAATACCTTATTATGCTCGATCAGTCGAAAACGGAAGAAGAAATTACTTTTTACGAAAATAGACTAAGAGAAATTCAAAAAAGATCTAAAATTAAGTTCAGCTATACAGACAAAAATTATTACTTGATGCACCCGCTTTATCCTATTCTTTTAGAACTAACAGAGACAAAAGATTTTATTCATGATTTGGAGTGGATAAAAAGAAGAATTCCTTTTAAGACCTCAAAAAATGAAATTTCACTTGCGATTGATTTTTTAAAGAAAAATGGACTCCTGACCGAAAACAACAACTGCCTTACAAGAACCTATCAGCATATGAAAACGCTCGATGATAATGTCGATAAAATCGTCAAAAGCTATCATAAGTCTATTTTAAATTTTGCGGAAATGGCGCTTGAAAATTGTCCGCTAGACATGAGGATGTTTAACAACTTTTGCCTCCCCATTACCTCGCAAAAATTACAACAAATAAAAAATCGAATTAAAGATTTTACAGAAGACTTGATCACTGAAATCGAAGCTGACTCCGGAGAAGGCGACGAAGTGTATCAGCTTAATATTAACTTTTTTCCTATGACAAAAATAAAGGAGAATCTATCGTGAAAACGCTTACCATTTTATCCGCATTACTCTTTCTTTCAAGCTCCTATGCGCAGCTATCTGTGGAACAGGCTTTTTTTAAAGCGCGCAAAGAATCTACAGGAGGCGGAAATTCAGGCGATGCTATCGCGCAAGAGTTTACAGGTTATGCCACTGAAACATTTGGTATTTTTAAGATTATACCCAGCTCATCTTTATACGAAGCACAAGTTCAGCTTCTTGAACAAGCGCTGAGAGATACAAAAGTTTACTCGGTTAACTTTAATCTTTGCTGGGAGGAAAATCCCAACTGTTCAGAGAAAGAATCCTTAGTGTCCAAAAACTTTCCTGCAGATAAAATTATTTTGGTTAATAGAACGCAATTTAGTGGACTTGAGACAGTACGTCTCAAGATGCTACACAGTTTTCACGAGTATGCAGGAATTTCCAAAATTGAAGAAAATAATTATTCCTTTTCCTCAAAAGTGTTGGACGCCACAACTAGTATTAGTAATGGGGTATCTAAGAAACCGCAAACTTTGATTTGCACAACTACCGACGGAAAATGGGAAGCCTTGTTTAAAGCGGATGGTGATAATTATTATGGAGAAGCTTGGTGCAAGGTTGATGTGAGTGGAAGCTGCACTAAGTCCAATAAGAAAAAATCTCATGGAGAAATTAGTATTCCAAATAAAAAATTCTCAAATTTAAAAGTTATTGAGGAGGAAACTAAATATTTAAGAGTATTTTTGCCCAAAGAGCATAATATTAAAGAAGTTAATTTAGTTGGAAAGGCAAAGCGTTTTAGAAGTTGGCTTACAATTCAAACTGTTGACTATGTTTTAGGAAAAGGAACAATTCGTCTTTACTCAGGCCCAACATTTTTCCCCGTTTTTGGAAGGTTGCATGATGCAGAATTTGGTACGTCTGAACGAAAGGAAATAAACTGTATTTTCAAGGATTTCCTAGAAAAATAAATATATCACTAGAAAAATAAATTTCTCCCAGTCGTCAAAGCTGGGAGTTTGTGCATAATTCAGCAATTTGCTCAAAAAATTCGTAAATTTCTGAGAAAATTAAATATGACAAAGGAAACCTGAGAAGAGTGTTTTCAGAAATCATTACTCTAAAAACCTCGAGAACTTTTTTGAGTTCACAAATTGACATTTTTACATTAATTATTTTAATTGATTAAGAGCTCTATTTATTGATAAAAAAAACTTAAGAAATTGTTTAAATTGCAATTCAATTTACCAAAGATAAGGAATTCATTAATGTTATCATTATTACGCTATTTTATTTCTTTAACTAGTTTACAAATTTTAATGACAAGTTATTCCCTTAATCACATCTATGCTGGGGAAATGAGCATTACAGATTTGTCTAATCTTCTCAGTGAACAAAAAATTACCTCAATTGAACAATTGTTAGCAAAGCTGCCGCCATCTTTTTTAAAAAATTATACTTTGCAATTTAAAGGTAACGGACTTCAAGGTGCTTCAGAGCAAAGTCCGAGGGTTTTCCTTTTTGGAGAAACAGGTAAGTTTGTGATGACTTTAAATGGAGGAGACCCCTTACATGGCAAATCGGACCATGTTGAGGTGCTGACTTACAATGACAATGCTGAAGCATTTGAACTTTTTAATATTGATTTTTCGAAAAGCAAGATTAACAACGTTCCACCAAGGCCGGAAAAAAATCCTCGAGAATGTCTAGCTTGCCATCAAGCAACTAACGGTAGAATTAAGCCCTTTTTTACTCCATACAGCAAGTGGCCAGGGTTTTATGGAGGAATGAATGACGCCATAGATTCTAACACTATTGAATCTTTTCGACAGTTTAATAAAAATAGAATTCATCATCCGAGATACCGATATTTACAATTTCATGAAGAGCTAAGTGAAGATCAAATGCCCCGTAAATGGGCTCCATATGACGGGAATGAATATAAATCCTATCAAGTTAGGCCAAATTTACGATTAATGGATCATCTTTATTGGCTTAATTCACGAAGTATCAGTATTGCGATATCTAAACATAAACAATATCCAAAATTACTTCCCTTCCTAGGACTTTTATATTCACCACTTAAATCTTTTAACTCTAAAAACTATATAGAACTAAAAAAACATAGTTTTTCTATAGAATTTCTAAAGGATGCTAAATGTGATGAAGAACTGGTTTTTCAATATCAGATTTATTTAAATAGAATTCATGACCTTCTCGGAACTCCCACTGATGATACTCACAAAAGAAGTATCTTGGAAATTGCGCAGATATTTAACCTTCTTAATATTTCTGAATCTGAAGTTCTAATGAATACAAACCTAGTACCAAAATTGGGGACTCAATTATTTTATTTAAGCTTTGAGATTGGAGAAAGTGGATTCTTAGTTAATGGTAAGATAGTAAAAGACTTCTATAGGGCATCTCAGAAGATTTTTGGAGAAGAGAGGTCACCATTTAAATTAATTCCCTTATCTTTAAATTATATTGCTAAACCGCTTATTAGAAATGAATTTGATAAAAAGTTTGTGAATTATTTGGATTCCATCGAAATGCTCTATAACATAGATTTTCAAGATTCAAGCAAAGTAAATAGAAATGAAATTGCCTGTGATTTTTATCAGGCCATAGACAAAATGTTAAAAGTAAACTTTAAGTAGCCTCTTTTAATCATTTATAAAAGTTTGTCTATCTTTCTGATTAAGGAATCGATCTATGGATCACGAAATCCAAATCGAGCACCATTTAATTCACAATATCCACCTGCATCATCGTCATCTTTACCGCAACTAACTACATTTAAGGCCAGTAAAAATATTAACAAAGGTAGTAATAATATTTTTCATACTTCTCCTAAGGCTTAATGGAACTTTCTATTTATAAATGAAAAATAGAAGAATTTTGGAATAGGCAATTTTTTACGATAGGATGTTTTAAAAAAGAAAAATAGTTAGTTTGGCCATGAAAGAACGAGAGTAAAATGGACAAACTTTCTAGATCTTTTCCTGCGCTATTATTTAGCATTAGATGGGTATATCGTTACACTTTTTCCACATAAACATTTTCCATTAGCTCCCTGGCCTTAGTACCTATCTCCTCTTTCGATCCAAAATCTCTAATAGGTAAAGTCAGTAATGGAAAAATACTGACTTTGATTCCATTGGAACTGCAAAGCCTTAGGAA
>Ga0247844_1003698_pt1 | contig 21969 bp, 20 predicted proteins | sample LaCtaG_FD_192421 | JGI IMG/M metagenome (GOLD analysis project Ga0247844, IMG submission 192421) | Freshwater microbial communities from meromictic Lake La Cruz, Castile-La Mancha, Spain - LaCruzMarch201714.5m_1 | ecosystem: Environmental > Aquatic > Freshwater > Lake | place: Spain: Castile-La... | reverse complement strand
TTGTATTTGCCGACGGCCGTATCGAGCGCGCGCCCGACGGCGGCGGCGTGACCGCCCATGACCGAGAGGCGTTTGTAGAGTTCCTTGCCCAGTTTCGCGACGTCCTCGGCATTCTTCGCCTGCTCCTCGGCGCGCCAGCCGTAGGCCACAGCCTTGCACAGGGCGAACAGGGTGGTGGGCGTGACGATGACGACGCGCGAGGCCATGGCGGTGGTCATCAGATCGGGCTCATGGTCCAGAGCGGCAGCGAGGAAGGCATCACCGGGCACGAACATGGCGACAAAGTCCGGGCTGGGCTTGAACTGGTCCTGATAGGCCTTGGACGACAGCTGGCGCACGTGGGTCTTCATACTGGTGGCGGTGCGCAGCGAGGCGGCCCTGGCCCGGGCCTCCTCGTCGCCGTCGCCTTCATCGCCGAAGGCCAGCGAGACCTTGGCGTCGATCACAAACATGCCGCCGCCGGGCAGGCGGACCACGAAGTCCGGCCGTTGCTGGCGGCCGGCGTCGTCGGCGGTCGAGGACTGTTCCTCGAAATCGAACCGCCCGGCCATGCCGGCGGCCTCCAGCACATTGCGGCAGGTCTGCTCGCCCCAGCGACCGCGGCGGCCGGTGTTGCCGCGCAGGGCCTCGGTCAGGCGCCGGGCCTCGTCGCGGGTGGCGGTCGAGGCGGTCATCAGCAGGGCCAGCTGTTCCTTGAGCCCGCCGGTCTCCTCGGAGCGGACCTTCTCCAGCGCGGCGACATGTTCCTGGAATTTGGCGAGCGTATCGGCGACCGGCTTGAGCTGGGCCTCCATCCGCTGCTGGGCCATCAGTTCGCGATTGCGGAAGGTCTCGTCGGTGCGTTTGAGCAGTTCCTCGGCGGCGGTCGTGGCCGATTCCCGCGCCTGGGCCCTGAGCAGTTCGGTCGAGGTCGCGGCCTGATCCTCGAACAGCCGCATCCGGGCCTCGGTCTCGGCATAGCGTTCGCGCAGCTCCCACGCCCGCGTATCGGCGGCGGAGGCCCGGCGCCGCTCCATCAGGGCCCAGACCAGGGCGATGACGGCGACGACAGAGGCGGCGAGAAAGGCGACGAGCAAAGGGGACATGGCCTGTCTGTATCGCGAGTCTGCCCCCGCCGTAACCGGTCAGCCCGCGAGCTGCGACCGTTTCTGACGTATCAGGTCGGGCGGCGCTGGCGCATGGCCTGGATGATGGTGCCGTCGTCCAGCCAGTCGAGCTCGCCGCCGACCGGGACGCCGCGGGCCAGGGAGGTGATCTCGACGCCCGTGCCGGCCAGACGTTCGGCGATATAGTGGGCGGTGGTCTGGCCGTCGACGGTGGCGGGCAGGGCCAGGACGACCTCTTTCGCCTCGCCGCCGCGCACCCGGCCGACCAGTTCGGCGACCCGGAGCGCATCCGGGCCGACGCCGTCGAGGGCCGAGAGCAGGCCGCCCAGCACATGGTATTTGCCGCGGAAGGCACCCGACCGCTCCATGGCCCACAGGGCCCCGGCCTCCTCGACCACGCAGATCAGGGCGTTGTCGCGGGCGCTGTTGGAACAGATCGAACAGGGATCACGGGTGTCGGGCGCGCCGCAGACGCTGCAGGAGGTCACCTTTGCCGCCGTCTCGGCCAGCGACGCCGCCAGCGGGACCAGCAGCTGTTCGCGCTTCTTCAGCAGGGCCAGGGCCGCGCGGCGGGCCGAGCGGGGGCCGAGGCCGGGCAGCTTGGCGAGGAGGCTGATCAGCCGTTCGATTTCGGGTCCGGCGGAGGCAGCCATGATCCGCGCATACCATGGGGGTTGAGCGCTTGCCTATCTCGCTGTCGGCCCCATGGGGACCTGCCCTGACGCATGCTGGTTCATCACGAAGGACACGAAGAAGGGCACAAAGGACACGAAGGCCCGGGGGTGGCGCGGCCATTCGCGGGCCCTTGCCCGCAATCCGATCTGATGCGTCGCCCTGACGGGCGCCGCGGAGCCGCCGGCCCCTTCGTGTTCTTCGTGGGCCCTTTGTGGTCTTTGTGATGAACCTGCCGGCCCCGACCGTCTCGCCCGGTCGAAGCCGCGGTTCAGAACAGCTTCGGCATGCCGGGGATGTTCATCCCGGCCATAGGCCCGGCGGCCTCTCGCATCAGGGCACCGTTGGTCTCGTCCAGCCTGCGCCGGGCGTCGGCGTGGGCGGCGACGATCAGGTCGGCGAGGATTTCGCCCTCGCCCGGGACCAGCAGGCTGTCGTCGATGGTCACGGCGGTGACCTCGCCTGCGCCTTTCAGGGCCACGGTCACGAGCCCGCCGCCGGAGGTGCCCGAGGCGGTGGTTTCGGCCATTTTCGCCTGGGCGTCCTGCAGCTTCTGCTGCATCGCCTGGGCCTGTTTCATGAGAGCGTTGAGATCCATGGCCCCAGAATAGGCGCTGGCTCCCGCTTGGGACAGACCTGAAAACGCGCCGCAGAATTTGTTTCGGACCCTCTTGAACCAAATCCGGCCGGGACCATTTCGCATCTACCACTGTTGCTGATCTGGATATCCCCATGGCCCTCGACCCTGCCCGCGACCTGCCCCTGCCCGACACGGCGCTGGACCAGCTGTTCACCGCCGCGCGGACGCGCAACGCCTGGACCGATCGGCCGGTGTCCGACGACCTGCTGCGCAAGCTCTATGAGTTGACCAAATTCGGCCCGACGGCGGCCAACACCACCCCGGCCCGGTTCGTCTTCATCACCTCGCAAGAGGCCAAGGCCCGACTGGCACCCCTGATGTCGGACGCCAACCGCGCCAAGACGCTGCAGGCGCCCGTCAATGTGATCATCGGCATGGACCTGGCCTTCGCCGAAAAGCTGCCGGTGCTCTTCCCCCATGCGCCCGGCGCAAAGGACTGGTTTGCCGATCCTGCGGCCGCGCGTGAGACCGCCTTCCGCAACAGCTCCCTGCAGGGCGGCTATTTCCTGCTGGCGGCGCGGGCGCTGGGCCTCGACGCAGGTCCGATGTCCGGATTCGACGCCGCGGGCGTGAAGGCCGGGTTCTTCGCCGGCACGGCGGTCGAGCCGAATTTCATCGTCAACCTCGGCTACGGCAGCGACGAGAACCTGTTTCCGCGTTCGCCGCGGCTGGCGTTCGAGGAGGCGGTGACGATTCTTTGAGCCTCCGGACGCGAAGCGATCGGCAAGACGAAAGGGTGAGGGTCCGCTGCGAGCATTCCGGCGTCAGCCGAAAAACGGGAGCGGCGGCTTGCGCCGACGGACACAATCGGCCCTCATCCGGCCCTTCGGGCCAGCTTCTCCCCACGGGAGACGGAAAGCCGGTCAGTCCTCTTCTCCCGACCCATCCGGAATAACCGGCAGTTCAACCGCCGGGGCGAGGGTCTTGATCTCGCCGATGACGGCGCCGGGAAAGGCCTCCAGCACCGCCCGGACAAAGGGGTCAGCCTCGACGGTCGCCCGTTCCTCGCCACGTTTGCGACGGTCGACCTCGATCATGGTCTCGCCACCGCCCTGGCCGTTGGCGGCAATCAGCCAGGTGCGGCCGGTCCAGTCCTTGAGCCGCGACGACAGGCGCCGCGCCAGATCGAGCGGCGCGCCCTCGAGGCTTTCATAGGTGATGGCACCGGGCTTGAAGGCCACGGGGCGGACGTAGCGCTGGACGTCCATCTGCAGGCCGACCTCGCGCTTCTCGCCGATCAGGGCGACGACCTGTTCGAATGACTGGGGGTCAGGCAGCGAAGGCGCGGCGACCGGGCGGGCCGCCAGCTGGGCCCCAAGCGCCGCCTGGGCACCGCCGCCCCCGCCGCCGGACGGGCCGCGCGGAGCCCCGCCGCCGGACATGGGTTCGCCGTCGCGCAGGGCCTTGAGCGCCTCCTCAGGTCCGGGCAGGTCGGCGGCATAGGCGAGGCGGACGATGGCCATCTCGACGGCATCGGCGGGGTTGGGGGCGCGGCGAACCTCTTCCAGCGCGCGCAACAGCATCTGCCAGACACGGGCCAGGGTCCCGGCCGAAATCACCGCGCCGAGCGCCGTCAGCGTCCGGGCCTGGTCATTGGGCAGGCGGGTCGCCTGGGGCCCCAGCATCTTGGCTACCGAGGCGGCGTGGCAATGCTCCAGCAGGTCGTTGGTGATCTGCACCGGATCGGCGCCGTAGCCGTAGAGGGTGCGGAACAGCTCAAGCGCCTCGGGCGTGCGCCCGGCCATGATCGATTCGAACAGGGCAATGGTCTGGCTGCGGTCCGCCAGACCCAGCATGTCGCGCACGACCTCGGTCTTCACCGTTTCGCCACGGTCGCCCTGGACGAGGGCCTGATCCAGCAGGGACAGGCCGTCGCGCACGGATCCCTCGGCGGCCCGGGCGATCAGGGCGAGGGCGTCCTGCTCGATCTTCATCCCCTCGCGATCGGCGATTCGGGCGAGGTGTTCGACGAGGATTTCCGGCTCGACACGGCGCAGGTCGAAACGCTGGCAGCGGGACAGGATGGTCACCGGCACCTTGCGGATCTCGGTGGTGGCGAAGATGAATTTGGCGTGCGGCGGCGGCTCCTCCAGCGTCTTCAGCAGGGCGTTGAAGGCCTGGTTCGACAGCATGTGCACTTCGTCGAGGACATAGACCTTGTAGCGCGCCTCGACGGGGGCGTAGCGGACGCTCTCGATGATGTCGCGGATGCCGTCGATTCCGGTGTGGGAGGCGGCGTCCATCTCGACCACATCCATATGCTGGCCCGCCATGATGGCGGCATCGTGCCGGCCATGGGCGGTCAGTTCCAGCGACGGACGGTCAATTTCGTCTGTTTGATTGTTCAGGGCACGGGCCAGCAGGCGGGCCGTGGTCGTCTTGCCGACCCCCCGGACGCCGGTGAGCATGAAGGCATGGGCGATCCGGCCCGTAGCGAAGGCGTTGGTCAGGGTGCGGACCATGGCCTCCTGGCCGATCAGGTCCTCGAAGGTGTGCGGCCGGTATTTGCGGGCGAGGACCGTATAGGCCGCGCCGTCATCGGCATGGGGGGCGGGACCTGCGTCGGGCTGAGGCGCTGCGGCGGCCTCGGCCGCGCGCATGCCGGCGGGTTCGGGCGAGCCGAACATGTCGTCGGTGTCGGGATCGCGCTCGACGACGTCGGCGTCGGGCGCGTCATCGTCCCAGGGAGGGCCGTCGGGATTCGGGTCGGCATCGCTCATGCCACAGTCTTAGCGCGGGGCGGGCCGGGGGCGAAGGGGTTGCGGGAAGGGAGTTGTGGGTGGGTCGTCGTCGGATCGCGCGCGATCTTCCTCCACCCCTCCACCATCCTTCGCCTGCGGCTTCGGATGGTCCCCCTCCCCCAAGGGGGAGGAATGCGCTCAAGCAGCAAGGCTCCGCGAGCCGAGCGTTAGCGCACCAAAAAAGGAAGTGGAGACCGCGACCCGAAGGGGAATTCGTTGTGGCTGCTGCCTTCCGGCCCTGACCAGATTGGCGAAGCCTTCGCCCGCGATCTCCGAGGCCGATATGACGATTTCGGCTCGCCGATGCAAGACCGGGCTTGCTAGACAGCGTCCATGTCCCTCACCGCTCTCAATACCTTCGCCGGCAATCCGCTCGATCGGGCGGGGGATCGGCGGGACGATGCCGACTGGCTGGCTGAACAGGCGGCGAGCCCCGATGCCATGGCCATGGTGCTGTGGGAGGGCCGGCCGCTGATCGAGGCGGGTGAGCCGCGGCTGGCCTGGCTGGCACTGTCCCATGCGCGCGCGGTGGTTCCGGATCGGGAGCTGTTCCTCGGCCTGTGGAAGGGCGCGCCCTGTTTCGCGGTCGAGGTCGAGGGATCGGCCGATCCGGCGGCGGGACCGCTGGCAGGTCTGGGGGCGTTTCACGAGATGCGCGAGGCGGCGGCCCTGCTGCCGGGGCCGGATGCGGCCATGGCCGGGACGGCCAAGTCACTGTTCGACTGGCGACGGCGGCATGGCTTCTGCGCCGCCTGCGGGGTGGAGACCGGGAACGGGTCGGGCGGCTGGAGGCGGACCTGCCCGGCCTGTGGCGTCCAGCATTTCCCGCGCGTGGACCCGGTGACCATCATGCTGGCGATCTACAGGGGCGGGCCCGAACCGGTCTGTCTGCTGGGCCGGCAAGCGGCCTGGCCCGAGGGCCGGATGTCGGCCCTTGCGGGGTTCCTTGAGCCCGGCGAGACCATAGAGGCGGCCTGTGCACGCGAGATCGAGGAGGAGGCCGGGCTGACAGTGACGGCAGTACGCTATCACTCCAGCCAGCCCTGGCCGTTCCCGTCGCAGCTGATGATCGGCCTCATGTGCGAGGTCGATTCCGACGACGCCCACCCGGACCAGACCGAGCTGGAGGCGGTCGCGTGGCTGACGCGGGATGAGGCCCGGGACTGCCTTGCGGGGACGCATCCGACGATCAAGGCCCCGCCGAGGATCGCGATCGCCCGGACGTTGCTGCAGGCGTGGGTGGACGGGTTCGATGTCTGACGCGTTACCCGGCGAAGCCGGGCTTCAAGCAATCAGGATGGCCCCGAGGCCGGGAGGTTCATCACAACGAACACAACGAACACAACGAATTCACAAAGAACACGACGAGGGTTGTGACTGGCTCCGCTCCCGTTGTGCCCTTTGTGAGTCCTTTGTGTTCGTTGTGATGAACCTTCAGGCCTCAGAACCACGAATCTGAGTTCCGGCTTCGCCGGGGGCTATCCGGCCAAGGCCCGCGCCGCCGCCAGGTCGTCCGGGTTGTCGACCGACAAGGGTGCCTCATCAATCACGGCCGCCCAGATCTGGAGGCCCATCTCCAGCGCCCGGAGCTGTTCCAGCTTTTCCCGACGCTCAAGCGGGGACGGGGGGGCGGCGCAGAATCGCTCAAGCGCGGCCCGGCGGTAGCCGTAGAGGCCGATGTGCCGCCAGATCGGGGCGTCGCCATAGAGGGTCGAGCGGGTGAAATAGAGGGCGCGGCCGTGGCGTTCGCCCGGCTCCATAGCCACCACAGCCTTGACCACATCGGGATTGGCGCGGTCGGAGGCGTCGGCCTCCGGCGCGATCAGGGTGGCGATGTCGCAGGCCGGTTCGCCCTGCAGCAGGGCGGCGCAGGCCAGGGCCAGGCCCGGATCGGCGAAGGGCATGTCGCCCTGAAGGTTGATGACGGCGTCATGGCGACCATCGGGATCGATGGCGTCCAGGGCGGCGCGGATGCGGTCGGAGCCGCTGGGCAGGTCCGGATCGGTCAGGACGGCGACCCCGCCGGCCGACTCAATGGCGTCGACGATCTCGCGATCCCCTGCAGCCACGGCGACGGGCAGGCCGGACAGCACAGCCTGACGCCAGGCCCGCACGATCATCGGCGTCCCGCCGATATCGGCGAGGGGCTTGTCGGGCAGGCGGGTTGCGGCCATCCGGGCCGGGATCAGGATCAGCGGGTTCACATTCAAATCCCAAAGTCGATGCCTGCGACGCTCAGACCGTCCTGATCTGGTTGCGAAGGCCGCGCTAGCGTGTAAGAGACGGCCACGCAAGAATTCGCCCGTCCTTGCATACGGCCGGGCCTCAAAAACGGGATGAGACGACGCGCATGAGCGGCGATCTGAAGTGGAACAAGATCATGGGCGCCGGTCTGGCGACCGTTTTCGTCATTCTGGTTGTGAAAGAGGGCTCGGCCGCCATCTACTACAACAAAACCCCTGAAAAGATGGGCTATTTCGTCGATGCGCCCGAAGAGGCCGCCGGCGGGCCAGCCGAAGTGGTGCTGCCGCCGGACTGGGGCACGGTCTTGCCGGCCGCCGATCTGGCCGCAGGCGAAGCCGCCTTCGCCCGCTGCAAATCCTGCCACACTGTGAATGCCGGCGGTGCCAATGGCATCGGCCCGAATCTGTATGGTGTGACCGGTGGGCCGGTCATGCACATGGCCGGATTTGCTTATTCTGAAGCCTTCCAGGCCCACAAGGCGACGAACCCGGCCTGGACCCTCGACGAGCTCGACCTGTTCCTGACCGCTCCCGGTCGCCACATCCCCGGCACCAAGATGTCCTTCGCCGGCATCCGCGACACAGCGACCCGGGTCAATCTGATCGCCTGGCTGCGCTCGCAGGGCTCGACCGGCATGGCCATCCCGGCTCCCGATCCCGCACGCCAGCCCGGTGCCGCCCCGGCAGTTCCTGTTGAGGGTGCCGCTCCGGCCGCCGGTACCGAGCCTGCCGCCGCCGGTGACACGCCCGCGACCCCGCCGGCAGCTGCCGCGGCGAACTGAGCTTCGGGATTTCTGAATGACGAAAGGGCGGTCTTCGGGCCGCCCTTTTTTCTTGCGGTCAGAGCCGGCGGAAAACCGGACCGTCCGAGCCCGCCACGCGATGGCGTGCGTCCGCCTCTGCGAACGGCTCGACCACGACCGCGCCCAGCCGTCCGACAGCGTGCAGCACGCGGTGGCCGTCGAGGATGAAGCCGGCGTGGCCGTTCCAGGGACCTTCCCGGGGATCCAGCCAGATCACCAGGTCGCCGCGCCGCGCCTGACCGGCGGGCACGGCCCGTCCGAGTTCTGCCTGCTGGTCCGCATAGCGCGGTGCCGCGCGACCGCAGGCATAGAGCGCCTGTTGTACAAGACCGCAGCAATCCGTACCCAGCGATGAGCGACCGCCCAGCTTGTAGGGTGTGCCCAGCAACCGCTCGGCCACCTCGACCGGTTCGGCGGCGAAACTGCCGATGGGGGCCAGACCCGGAGGATCGCCCGCCTCAATGACAAGGGCGTTCAGGGGCAGGTCCTGGTCCGTCGCGCCGATCCGATGGGTCGCCAGGGGCGCGCCCTCCTCGAGCCCGGACAGCCGGACCCAACCCACGACCCCGTCGCGGCGGGCACGGCCCCAGACCTTGTCGCCGCCCGAATCGAGGACATCAAAGGCCTCGCCGAAAATCAGCTGATCGACCGGGTGCTCGCCCGCCACGGCGTCGGCGTGGATGTCGGCGACCGGAACGGCGCAATGCATCGCCCGGACTGCACGGAAGGCAGCAGCATGCACAATCCCTTCCAGCGCCTGCTCGGCCAGATCGGGCCGGGCCAGGGTGGTGCGGGAATCAAGGCTGGCAGCGGCTGCGGTCAAACGTGGGCTCGTCCGATTGAGCCGTTGTCGTAGCGGAAGAAGCCGAAAGGGCCGTTAACGGGAGGAGGGCTTAGGGCTTAGCTCGTAGGGCTTAGCTCGAAGGTGACCGGAGCTGATCCTAAGCCCTGAGACCTGAGACCCAAGCCCTACGCGAACCGCCGCTTCAACATCTCAAAGCACGCCCGCAGCGCCTGGGCCTCGCCGCCTTCGGGCCAGCCGGGGCGGGCCCGGGGGTTCCAGGCGAAGATATCCATATGCGCCCAGCTCCCGGTCGTCGGGGCGAATTTCTGCAGGAACAGGGCGGCCGTGACAGAGCCGGCCTGGGCCCAGCCGGCGGAGTCGTTGCGCAGGTCGGCCAGCTCGCTTTCGATGGCCGCACGATAGCCGGGCCACAACGGCATCCGCCACAGTGGATCGCCGACCGAGCGGCCGGCTTCGAGAAGGTCCGCAGCGAGGGTCTCGTCATCGGTATAGAGCGGCGGCAGCTCGGGCCCGAGGGCGACGCGGGCTGCCCCGGTCAGGGTGGCAAAGTCCAGGGTCAGGTCCGGCGCGTGCTCCCCGGCGCGGGTGAGGATGTCGGCAAGGATCAGCCGGCCCTCGGCGTCGGTGTTGCCGATCTCGATACTCAGGCCCTTGCGGCTGCCCAGAATGTCTCCGGGCCTGAAGGCGTCGCCCGAGATGGCATTCTCCACCGCTGCGACCAGCACGACCAGCCGCACGGACAGATTCGCCTGCATGACCAGCCGGCCGAGGGCCAGGGCATGGGCGGAACCGCCCATGTCCTTCTTCATGTTGCGCATACCGGCGGCCGGCTTGATGTCGAGGCCGCCCGAATCGAACACGACCCCCTTGCCGACGAGCGCGACAAGGGGGAGGTCGGCGCGATCGAGGTTCCAGCCGATCTCGATAACCCGCGGTGCCCGGTGCGGGGCGGCGGCGCGGCCGACGGCATGGACAGCGGGATAGTTGTCCTCCAGCAGAGCGGCACCGGTCGTCACAGTGATCGTCGCCCCCGAGGCCGAAGCTATCTCTCGGGCGATGGACTCGATCTGCAGCGGACCCATGTCGGCCGCCGGGGTATCGATCATCTCGCGGGCGAGGGCACAGGCCGAGGCGATGCGCAGGGCCGCCTCGACATCCAGCCCCTCAGGCGCGACCAGCCGCGCCCGGTCGCGGTCCGGCCGGGCCTTGTAGCGGTCGAACACATAGGTCCCGAGCAGGAAGGCCAGAGCCGCCGTGCTTGCGTCCTCCGCTTCGGCTTCGAGGCGATAGAGACCCGGCGGCAGTCTCGCGGGCAGGGCGCGGGCCGACAGGGGGTCGAAACGCTCTCCGGTGCCGACCAGCACAGCGGCGATCCCGCCCTGCCCCTCCGGCACGACCAGAATCTGGCCGGGCTTGCCCTTGAAGCCGTTGGTCTCGGCCCAGGCCCGGTGCGCGGTGTCGATCGGGCCGTCCGGGCCCACGAATCGCACCGGAATCGCGCCCGCGGCCTCGGAACTCAGCAGGTCGGGGTTCAGGACGGACATGGTCGGCAGCCTTTCCGGCCCCGCGGAGCCCGATCTTAACCAAGGATTGACGAGAAAGCCCGAGTCTCGGCTCGAACCTTCCGGAGCGCCTTCCATGTCGCGCACGACTGCCCGCATCGCAACCGTCGCCCTGCTTCTGGGCGGACTCGCCGCGCCCGTCATGGCCGACCCCGTGGCCGCGCCGCAGGCCCCGGCACAGGCCGCGCCCATGGCCCGTCAGCCGGCTGCAGCCGAGGTTCGCGTCGCCTATGACCGCGCCGACGCGCTGAGCCGCCAGATCTTCTGGTCCGACCAGGCCGACATCGATCCGATGGACCCTGTCGCGGGCGTCAAGGCAGCGCAGGCCTTGCGTGAGCTCGGCCGGTTCGACCAGGCCGCCGAGATGGCCAGCAAGGTGCTGGTGGTTCAGCCGACCAACGTAGAGGCCATGCTGGAGGCCGGGCGCGCCCACATCGCGCGCGGCCAGGCCTTCTATGGCATCGCCGCCCTTGAGGGCGCACGAGAGGCCCAACCCGGAGACTGGCGCGCCTGGTCACTGCTGGGCACGGCCTATGAGCAGGTGCGCCGACCGGACGACGCCCGCACGGCCTGGGCACAGGCCCTGGTCCTGTCGCCGGACAATCCTGACGTCCTGTCGAACCTGGCCATCTCAGCCATGACCCGCGGCGATGCCGCCGGTGCCGAGCCGCTGCTGCGTCGTGCCGTGGCCCAGCCGGGCGCCTCGCTGAAGGTCCGGCTCAACCTGGCCATGGTGCTGGGGTTGACCGGCAATCTGGCCGAGGCAGAGCAGATGCTGCGTCGCGACCTGCCGCCCGAGGCGGCCGACCGCAACCTTTCCTGGCTGCGCGAACGCGCCGGCGGGACCGGCGTGGACCGGACCCGCACCTGGGGGTCGCTCCAGGGCAGCTGATCGCCTATGATCGGGTCATGATCGACGAGCTCTACAGCGCGCGAATCCTCGGGCTGGCGGCCAATCTTCCGCACAGTGGACGGCTGGCCGCGCCGGAAGGTACGGGCGACCGGGTAGCCAGATTGTGCGGCTCGAAGGCCATCGTCGACGTCACGCTCGACGACGCCGGCCGGATCGAAGCCTTCGCCCAGGACGTCAAGGCCTGCGCCCTCGGTCAGGCGGCCGCGGGCGTGCTCGGCGAGGTCGTGATCGGGACCTCCCTCGACGAACTGGTCGCCGCGCGAGACGCCATGTCCGCCATGCTCAAGGCCGGCGGGGACGGCCCGACGGGCCGTTTCGAGGGCCTGCGCGCCCTGAAACAGGTCGCCGACTATCCGGCGCGCCATGCCTCGACCATGGTTGCGGTCGAGGCGACTCTGGACGCTGTGCGGGCCGCTCTCGCCCGAAAAAGGCCCGACACACGAACCAGCCTTGCCGGCGCGGCCTGAAGCCCCGTTGCTCCGCGGCGTCTGGCGGGGGATAAGCGCGGCGACATGGCTTCCGGCGGAACTCTCTATGAACGCGGCGTACGGCTGGCCCACCGGGGCTACAAGCTGACGCTGTCGCCCCTGATCGGGCAGTCGTGCCGGTTCCGGCCGACCTGTTCGGACTATGGGCGGGACGCGCTGATCCAGCACGGACCGCTCAAAGGGGGATGGCTCACCGCCAAACGCCTCTGCAAATGCCAACCCTTCGGCGAAGGCTGGAAATACGATCCGGTGCCGCCCGTAAAGACGAAGACATGATCGACCTCAAATTCCCCGACGGCGCCGCGCGCCAGTATCCCGACGACGCCACCGGCCGTGACGTGGCCGCCTCCATCTCGCCGTCGCTGGCCAAGCGCGCGGCCCTGGTCGCCCTGAACGGCGAACAGCGCGACCTCGACCGGCCGCTGGGCGGCTCGGGCGACTTCAAACTGATCATGCGCGATGATCCCGAAGCCCTCGAGACCATCCGCCACGACGCGGCCCACGTCCTCGCCCAAGCCGTGCAGGAGCTGTTCCCCGGCACCCAGGTGACCATCGGCCCGGCGATCGATGACGGCTTCTACTACGACTTCCACCGCGAGGAGCCTTTCTCGACCGACGACTTCGCCGCCATCGAGAAGAAGATGGCCGAGATTGTCGACCGCGATGAAAAGCTGGTCCGCGAGGTCTGGGAGCGCGAGGCCGCTATCGCCCTGTTCGAGGGCAAGGGCGAGACGTTCAAGGCCGAACTGATCCGCGACCTGCCGGGCACGGAGACGATCACCACCTACCGCACGGGAAGCTGGATCGACCTGTGCCGGGGCCCGCATTTCCCCTCGACCAAATTCGTCGGCAAGGCCTTCAAACTGACCAAGCTGGCAGGGGCCTACTGGCGCGGCGACCATCGCAATCCGCAGCTGCAGCGCATCTATGCGACGGCCTGGGCCTCCAGGGAGGACCTCGACGCCTATCTGCTGCGCGTCGAGGAGGCGGAGAAGCGCGACCACCGCCGCATCGGCAAGGCCATGGGCCTGTTCCACATGCAGGAAGAAGGCCGGGGCATGGTCTTCTGGCACCCGAAGGGCTGGATCCTGTGGCGGGTGCTGGAGGCCTATATGCGCCGCCGTCTGGACGCCGCCGGCTATGTCGAGGTCAAGACGCCCCAGGTGCTGGACCGGACCTTCTGGGAGAAGTCGGGTCACTGGGAGAAATATCGTCCCAACATGTTCGTCTGCGAGACGGTCGAGGGCGAGACCCTGTCCCTCAAGCCGATGAACTGCCCCGGCCACGTCCAGATCTTCGACCAGGGCCAGCGGTCCTATCGCGAACTGCCGCTGCGCATGGCCGAGTTCGGGGCCTGCCACCGCTATGAGCCGTCGGGGGCCCTGCACGGGCTGATGCGGGTGCGCGGCTTCACCCAGGACGACGCCCACATCTTCTGCCGTGAGGACCAGATCGTCGAGGAGACGGAACGGTTCATCCGCCTGACCCAGATGATCCATGCCGACCTGGGCATGCAGACGCACGAGATCGCCCTCGCCACCCGGCCCGAGGTGCGCGCCGGCACCGACGAGTTCTGGGACAAGGCCGAGGCCATGCTGGGCGAGGCCGCGCGACTGGCCGGGGTCGATCCGGTCATCGCCGAGGGCGACGGGGCCTTCTACGCGCCCAAGCTGGACTTCATCGTCAAGGACGCCATCGGCCGGACCTGGACCTGCGGCACGCTGCAGCTCGACTATGTCCTGCCGGAACGTCTGAACGCGGAATATATCGGCGAGGACGGCCAGAAGCACCGGCCAGTCATGCTGCACCGGGCCATCCTCGGCTCGTTCGAGCGGTTCATCGGCATCATGATCGAGAACTATGCCGGGGCCTTCCCGCTCTGGCTGGCCCCGACCCAGATCGTGGTGGCGACCATCGTGTCCGAGGCCGACGACTATGCCCGCGACGTAGTCGAACGGCTCAAGGCCGTGGGCCTGCGCGCCGAGCTGGACCTGCGTAACGAGAAGGTCGGCTACAAGGTGCGCGAACACTCTGTCGGCAAGGTCCCGGTCATTGCCGTGGTCGGCAAGAACGAGGCCGAGGCGGGCACGGTGGCGATCCGCCGTCTGGGCTCACAGGCCCAGGAACTGGTGTCGCTGGACGAGGCCATCCGCATCCTGACGGAAGAGGCTACGCCGCCGGATCTGCGCCCGGCCTGATCCGGACCGGAATGAAAGAAGCCCGCCCCTGCGAAAGCGGAGGCGGGCTTTTCCTTGTCCGGCTTGCGGCGACTACAGCAGCCGCTTGCGCATGGCCTGGGACAGCATGTCGATCAGGGTCACGGCGATGACCACGATGATGACGATGGCCGAAACGTCGCGGAACTCGAAACCGTTCATGCTCTCGAACAGGACCTGGCCGATGCCGCCGGCCCCGATCAGACCCAGCACCGTCGCCGAACGGCTGTTGGACTCGAACCGGTAGAGTGCAAAGGAGGTCCAAAGCGGCGCGACCTGCGGGATGACCCCCCACACGATCTCATGTAGCTGCGAGGCACCGGTGGCGCGCACGCCCTCTACAGGACCCTTGTCGATCGACTCAACCGCCTCGGAAAACAGTTTGGCCAGTACGCCTGCCGTGTTCAGAGCAATGGCCAGAACACCGGCCAGGGGGCCGAGGCCGACGGCCACGACGAACAGCAGGCCCATGACCAGATCGGGGATCGAGCGGAGCAGGTTCATCAGCCAGCGGACAGGCGTCACGACCCAGAACGGGGCGATGTTGCGGGCGGCGGCCAGACCCAGGGGAACGCCGAGGAACACGGCCAGAAAGGTGCCCCATAGGGCGATCTGGACCGTCTCCCACATCTTGGCGACGAACAGCTGCCATTTGGTGAAGTCGGGACGAAGAAGGTCGCCCGCGAACAGTTCGATGCGATCCGAATTGGCCACCACGGCCGAGATGTTCTTCAGATCGACCGCGTCGATGCTGATCAGCAGGATCACGGCAACGCCGCCCCAGATCAGGACGTCGAGCGCCCATGACCCCAGCGACTTGGTCGGGGGCTTGGGGACGGGGGAGGCGGCGACCGCGTTTGAGACGGCGGCGTCAGTCAAGGCTGGACCTCTCGCAGGCTGCGCAGCCGCTGCAGCTCCTTCTCGGCGGCGGCCACCCCGGCGGCATCGCCGGCGGCACGGGCTTCACTGAGCTGACGATCGGCGACCATTTCCCGCACGGGGTTCAGGTAGCTGTCATCGGCCGCGCGGAACTGCGAATAGTTGAGGCCTGCCAGCACCCGGCGCTGGCGCTCCGCCTCGGCGCCTTCACCCTGGCCATAGGTCAGGAAGAAGCTGCGGATCTTCTCCTTCAGGGCCGGGTCCAGATCCTCGCGGATCACGATCCCGCTCTCGGGGATCGGCGGCGACTGCCAGATTTCCCGAATCTGGGCAGCGGCCTGCGGATTCTGGCGGGTCAGGAAGACCGTATTGACGGTGTTGGAGGTGGCGACATCCAACACGCCCGTGGCGACAGAGAGCGCATTGGACTGGTGGTTGGCAGAGCGCACGGTCTTGAAACACCGACCCGGGTCGATGTCCTGCGGATTGAACAGGAAGGTCAGCGGCGCAAGCGTACCCGAGGTCGATTGGGCGTCGCCGATGCCGAAATCGAACCGCTTGCCGCAGGCCATGACCTGGTCAAGCGTGATGCCGGAATCGACGCGGACGATCAGGGTCGCGCGGTAGCTGTCGAGCCCCTCCAGATCGACCGTGCGGGCAATGACTTCGCCCTCCGAGCGGTCGATAGCCTCCAGAGCCGGCTTGGCCGAGAACCAGGCCACCTGGGTCTGGTTGGCCCGCATGGCCTCCACCAGCACCGTATAGTTTGAGCCGAAATGCGTCTTCACCGGCACGCCGATAGCCTTCGACATGTCCTCGAGCAGCGGCTCCCAGAGCGGTCCGGACGAGTTCTGACCCTCGGCCGACAGGATGGAGAAGGTGATCTCGGTCGGCGCGCTACCGGCCTTGCTGTCATCACCGCCGCCGCACGAGGCGACTCCGAGGACGAGAACGGCGGCGAGCGCCAGACGACGGGTAAAGGATGGCAGGGTCATGCCTTGGTTTCCCAGAACGCGTCCTCGAATTCAGGACCGTAGATGTCGATCAGTTGTTTGGTATCCAGGCCGGTGGACGGGCCGTCATAGACGACCTGTCCGGCCTTGAGGGCGATCACGCGGTCGCAATAGCGGATGGCGTAGTCGACCTGGTGCAGGGTGACGATCACGCCGAAGCCGTCACGCCGGTTCAGCTCGACCAGCAGCTCCATGACCTTGCGGGCCGAGACCGGGTCCAGCGAGGCTACAGGCTCGTCGGCGAGGATGGCCTTTGCGCCCTGGACCAGGGCCCGGGCGATGGCCCCACGCTGCTGCTGGCCGCCAGACAGGGTGTTGGCGCGCTGGGCGGCATAGTCGGAGACGCCGACACGGTGCAGGGCCGCCATGGCCAGCTTCTTGTCGGCGGTGGGCCAGGCCCCCAGCAGACCCTTCCAGCCGGGGATGCGGCCGAGCGCGCCCAGCATGACATTGGCGAACAGCGACAGCCGGCCGACCAGATTGAACTGCTGGAAGATCATGCCCAGCTTCTGTCGCGCGGCGCGGGTGGCGCCGGTGGTGCGGCCGTTCTTTTGCACGACCTCGCCGAAGACACTGATCGTACCCTTGCCGGGGTCGATCGTCTGAAGGCCGGTGATCGAACGCAGCAGCGTCGACTTGCCCGACCCCGAGGGGCCGATGAGAGCGACCATTTCTTCGGCCGCGACCTCAACAGACACGCCGTTCAGGGCTTTTCGGGTGCCGAAAGTCTTGGACACGTCCCGGGCCGATACGACACTGGGTCCGGCACTGGGCGCGACGGCGGCGGCAGCTGGGGTCATGGACACGCTGGAAGCGGTTGCAAGGGCGCGCCGCATCACCTGATCAGGCCTGCGAGGCAAGTCTTAATGGCACGTCCCCGGCGATTTCGTCCAGCGTAACCGGCCACGGGCGACCCTGCGGCGGCCGCAACCGCCTGCTCCGCAGACCGGTACCGGAGGCGGCACGAGCCACGGTGTCGCCGCGGGTCGATCCGCGCCCGGACAAATCCCGTGCAAACTCAACACCCGCATGAAAAAAACCGCTTTACATGACAGTCCGGTGACCCTACATCGCGGCTTCCGGCGGACCCCGTGGTCTGACACTATGCGCTGCTAACGCCGGCTGGGTTTAACAATTACAGGGGTTTACGTGAATTGCGCACGTATCCATTTCCCCTGGACCTGGTCCGCGAGCGGTCCCCTGAACGTCCTGTCGCACTCGTGCGGCCGCGTTCGGTTTCCGTAGCGGCGCGCTGGTTCCAGGACAATCTGAACGCCGACGTCTTCTATGCGGTGAAGGCCAATCCCTCGCGGTGGGTCATCGAGACCCTCGTGGAGGCGGGAGTCACCGGCTTTGACGTCGCCTCACTGGCAGAGATCGAACTGGTTCGTTCGGTCAGCGCCGATGCACGTCTGGCCTTCATGCACCCGGTCAAGAGCCGCGGCGCGATCACCAGGGCCTATTTCGAGTACGGCGTCCGCACCTTCTCGCTCGACAGCCATGACGAGCTGGCCAAGATCATCGATGCCACCGGCAACGCCAGGGACCTGAATCTGCTGGTCCGTATGGCGGTGTCGGCAGACGGCGCGGCCTATTCGCTATCGGGCAAGTTCGGCGTCACGCTGGACCAGGCCCCCTCCCTGCTCCTGGCCACGCGTCAGGCGGTCAAGGACGGGCTGATGGGCGTCTGTTTCCACGTCGGTTCGCAATGCATGCGCCCGTCCGCCTATGAGGCCGCCATGGCCCAGGTCGGCCGTGCCATATCGCGCGCGGGCGTGTTTGTGGACATCGTCGATGTCGGCGGCGGCTTCCCTTCGGTCTATCCGGGCATGGTCCCGCCGGACATGCAGGAATATGCCGACGCCATCCATCGCGGCTTCAACGAGATGCCGGTGTCGGAAACAACCGAGCTGTGGTGCGAGCCCGGCCGGGCGCTCGTTGCCGAGGCCTCATCGGTGCTGTGCCGGGTCGATCTGCGCAAGGGCGACGCCCTGTATCTGAACGACGGTTCCTACGGCTCGCTGTTTGACGCCACCCACTCGCGTTGGCCCTTCCCGACCAAGCTGGTCCGGGACGGTGCCGCTTCGGGCGACCTCAAGCCGTTCCGTTTCTACGGCCCGACCTGCGACTCCATCGACCACATGCCGGGACCCTTCTGGCTGCCGGCCGATATGCAGGAAGGTGACTTCATCGAGATCGGCATGCTGGGTGCCTATGGCGTGGCCATGTCGACCGGCTTCAACGGCTATGGCGAACACGACATCGCCGGCGTCGAGGATGCCCCGATGGCCTCGCTCTACGGCCTGGCCCCCCGCTCCATCCCGACGGTTCGCACCTCGGCGGAAGAGCAGGCTCGCAAGGTGGTTCGCCTGTCGCGCCCCAAGGGCAAGGCCGGTCAGCGGAAGAAGCAGCGGCGCTAAACCGTCGCTTTCGCACTGTAATCAGCAGCGGCCCGTCGCTCCGTCCGGGCCGCTGTTTCTTTTGACGACGGGCGCTCAAACCAAAGGGAAACCCTTGCAATGAACGCTCCCGTTCAGACCAACCAGAAGGCCCAGCTGCTCCAGAACACGGTGGAGCACGTCGACATCACCTCCTTCGACGCCCGCCCGATCATCGACAGCATGCGCAAGATGTCGTTCTCGAGCCGCGACACGGCCCGGGCCGCCGACATCTTCAACATGGCCCTGGAAGACAGTTCGTGCTCGCCCTGGCTGATCCTGGCCGGTTCGACCTCGGCCGGCGGCTGCATGCATGTGTACCGCGACATGGTGAAGTTCGGCATGATCGACGCCGTGGTGGCCACGGGCGCCTCCATCGTCGACATGGATTTCTTCGAGGCCCTGGGCTTCAAACACTACCAGGCCGCCGGCGAGGTGGACGACAACGTCCTGCGCGACAACTACATCGACCGGATCTACGACACCTATATCGACGAGGAAGAGCTCCAGGCCTGCGATCACACCATCCTGGAGATCTGCAACCAGCTGGAGCCGCGCGGCTATTCCTCGCGCGAGTTCATCTGGGAGATGGGCAAATGGCTGAGCGAGGGCAATGCGAAGAAGCCCGGCTCGCTGATCCAGACCGCCTATGAGGAGGGCGTGCCCATCTTCTGCCCGGCCTTCGTCGATTCCTCGGCCGGTTTCGGCCTGGTCAAGCACCAGAAGGAGCGGATGGCCGAGGGCAAGCCCTATCTGATGATCGACGCCGTGGCGGATTTCCGCGAACTGACCGACGTCAAGATCGCGGCGGGCGTGACCGGCCTGTTCATGGTCGGCGGCGGCGTGCCCAAGAATTTTGCCCAGGACACGGTCGTCTGCGCCGAAATCCTGGGCGTCGAGGCCGAGATGCACCGCTATGCGGTCCAGATCACGGTCGCCGACGTGCGCGACGGGGCCTGTTCGTCCTCGACGCTGAAGGAGGCCGCCTCCTGGGGCAAGGTCCAGACCACGCATGAGCAGATGGTCTTCGCCGAGGCCACCACGGTGGTGCCGCTGATCGGCTCCGACGCCTATCACCGCGGAACCTGGAAGAACCGCGAGAAGCGCCGCTGGAACAAGCTGTTCGGCAAGTGACGGGACAGCCCCGCAACCGTTGAAGAAGGCGGCCTGCCCCATCGGCGGGCCGCCCTCAACCGTTCGGCGGCCGACACCGCGGACCCGATGAGGCCTGCGTCATCCGTGCCTTGGCGAAGGCGCGAACCTGCCTTGCCGCCGCCGCATGCTTGGGCCACGGTGCGGCCTCTCAACGACAGTCATTTCAGGAACGATACGGGATGAAGCGCACGCTCGCGGCGACCGCACTGGTGGCGGCCATGGCCTCGGCCGGCTGCAGCCCGCCCGCCGGGGAAGTCGCGCCGGCCGCTGCGAAGGCCGCTGCGAAGGCCGCTGCGGAGACCGCTCCGGAGGCCGCGCCCCCGGCCGCCGCCGCGCCGGCTGAATCGCCCGCCGCCGTTGCGACTCCGGCGGCCCCGGACGCCCCGGCCTTCGCGGTCGTCTATCCGGGCGGCACCGCCCAAGGGCCGGTCACCGTCGCCCGGGGCCCGGACGGGCCGGGCGGTATACTGAGCTTCACCACCGAGGCGACCCCGGACGCCGTCGTCGCCTTCTATCGCCAGCGCGCCGAGGCAGCCGGACTGGCCTCCGTCATGGCCATGAACACCGGCGAGGCCCGCGCTTATGGGGCCGCCGCGGGGGACGGGAGCGGCAAGCTGCTGCACGTCGTTGCAGCTCCGGTCGAGGGCGGCCCGACCAGCGTTCAGCTGGACTGGACCAACGGCCGGTGAAGCCGGCCGTCGCCCTGGCCGCCTGCCTCATTCTGAGCGGGTGCGCCACGGCCAGCGTCCCGGTCGGTACGCCCACGCCATTGGGCGGCTATCTCGAAACCGAGGCCCTCGCTGCTGTCGTCGCGGGGGTCAGGGCACCGCCGCCTGCCCCCTCCTTCTGGCCGGGCGATCTCCAGCCGGCGGTCGAGGCCCAGGACCGCTGGTGGCTGGCCACCGCCCAGGCCGAACTGCGCCCGCCCGAGGCCGGCCAGCATTTCGACTGCATTCTGGGCACGCGGCTGGCGGGGAGGCCGCGTCCGGCCCTGACCCGGCTGATGACGCGCCTGCTCGCGGATTCGGAGGCCGTGACCCGGCGTCTGGGCGAGCTTCACCCGCGCCCGAGGCCCATGGCCGTCCATCCCGGCCTGGAGACCTGCCAGAGGGCTGACGCCACCACCCGCGAAAGTCCATCCTGGCCGGCGGCCGGGGCCGTCGCGGGGGCCGCCTATGGCGAGATGTTCGCGGCGCTCGCCCCCGATCGGGCCGAAACCCTGAAGGAACGTGGCCGCGACATCGGTCGCAGCCGCTCCATCTGCCGCATGAACTGGTCGACGGACGTCGAGGACGGCCATCGGGTCGGCAGACGCGTCTATGTCAGCGCGACGGAGGCACCGGACTTCGCCGTCGATCTGGACGCGGCGCGAGCGGAAATTGCCGCCGCGCGCGCCGAGGGCCTGACCAATCCCGGCTGTGCAGCAGAACGCCGGGCGCTGGCACCGGGGGCAGTCAGGCCGGCCGCGGGCTGACCAGCGCGCCGTACAGATCGGTCCGCCGGTCGCGGAAGAAGCCCCAGGCCGCGCGGTGGCGGTCGATGAAGTCGAGGTCGAAGGTGTGCACCAGCGCCCCCTCCTCCTCCCGGCCGAAGCTTTCCACCAGATCGCCGCGATGGTCGGCGATGAAGGACGAGCCGTAGAAGACCTGCCCGGCCTCATTGACCTGTTCATGGCCGATGCGATTGGCACCGACGACCGGAACCACGTTCGAGACGGCGTGGCCCTGCATGGCGCGCCGCCAGGGCTCGGCGGTGTCCAGCTCCTTGTCGTGCGGCTCCGAGCCGATGGCGGTCGGATACATCAGCACCTCGGCCCCCTGCAGCATCATCGCCCGCGCCGTCTCGGGGTACCACTGGTCCCAGCAGATGCCGACGCCGATCCGGCCGTGGCGGGTGTTCCAGACCCTGAAACCGGTATCGCCCGGCCGGAAATAGTATTTCTCCTGATAGCCGGGGCCGTCGGGGATGTGGCTCTTGCGATAGACGCCGAGCGCCGATCCGTCGGCGTCCAGCATGACCATGGAGTTGAAATAGTGCGGCCCTTCGCGCTCGAAGATCGAGACGGGGATGGCAACGCCCAGTTCAGCCGCCACGGGCTGGAGTGCGGTCACGCAAGGGTGTTCGCGCCACGGATGGGCGGTCGCGAACCAGCGCTCCTCCTGCGATACGCAGAAATAGGGGCCCTGGAAGAGCTCGCTGGGCAGGATGACCTGCGCGCCTTTCGCGGCGGCCTGCCGCACGAGATTTATCGTCTTGTCGATATTGGCCTGAAGGTCCTCGCCGTACGAGGTCTGC
>Ga0247844_1003693_pt1 | contig 22011 bp, 14 predicted proteins | sample LaCtaG_FD_192421 | JGI IMG/M metagenome (GOLD analysis project Ga0247844, IMG submission 192421) | Freshwater microbial communities from meromictic Lake La Cruz, Castile-La Mancha, Spain - LaCruzMarch201714.5m_1 | ecosystem: Environmental > Aquatic > Freshwater > Lake | place: Spain: Castile-La... | reverse complement strand
TCATCGCGCCAACCTGATTCATTGGTAAAGCGGCCAATTCATTCGGGACAGATTCAACGGCTGCTGTTGCAGCTCCTGCTGCTTGCTTTTGCGCTTTTAACTCCATTGCCGATGGTTTTGCTGCTACTTGTTTTTCGTCTGGAGGAGGGATAATTGCCGGTGCAGTAGTTTGAGTAGAAACGACCTCGCTTTTGGGTTGCGATACTACCGCCCCTGTAGTTTTATCGTACTCTAACGCTCTTTTACCTTGCGCCACTCTCTCTTTATTAACTTTTTCGGTATTGGCTACGTTTTGCGCGTTTGCTTTCGCCTTTTCTTCAGGGTTTTCAGGCCCTCCAATTTTCGGCACAAGGCCAAGACCTTGAGCCCCCTGACTTATCCAGTTATCTTTCCCTGTTACGGCGGAATACGCGGCTGTGCCTACTGTTGCCGCTGCCGCTGCGCCTGCCAACTTTAGACCCATGCCACCAAGCCCCATAATGGTACCGATTATTCCATCACCGCCACCACCGCCCCCTGCACCGCCACCTGATGGAACCTGCGGAGTCCTTGCCACATTCGGTACCCGGATAGAGCGCCTTGTCGGTACCGGTGAATTTGTAGCAGGTCTCGGGTTTTGCCTCCCCCGCTGAGTCGTGACTCTGTCTCTTCTCATTCTTGAGCGTAGCTGTGCGTTGTCTCGTTGTCTTGCCTGTCTTTCTGCTGGAGCTGCCGCTGGAGAAACCGGTGCCGGAGTTGTTGCTGGTGGTGGCGTTGCCGCCGGAGCAATTCCCAGCTTACCCATACCCCATTTTTTAAGACGACCCAGTGTGCTTGTGTCGTCAGCCGCGTTGTCTTTCAGACCGGTCGCTGCATCTTTCAGCTCCATCGCAACATCAAAGAATGGCCCCAGTGCAAGCCGTCCTAGTGTGCTTTTTGTTCCTTCTCCATTTTTATTTCCACTGACAGCGTCTTTCAGAATCCTCGCAAGGGAATCCTGCTGGTTTTGCTCTTGCGCTTGAGCTACTCCTCTATTTGGGTCTCTCTCTGCTCTGGGAGCAAATTGTCCGCTTGCGGTTCTCCGTGGCGCTGAAGCTGCCGCTGGAGCCATTCGATGATTATTGTTTTGTCGTGGATTAAGGACTGACCGTGTTGCGGTGCCAATTGGAGAGGCTGTTACTTGCGGATTATTTGGGCTTTCTGGTATAGCGGCATTCGTTCCATCGGTGGCACGAATAGGTACTTGATGTGCTGGAGCGTTCCCCTGGGTATTGTAAGACGCTTGTATCGCCCTTGTAATAGCAACAGTCTGTTCTTCTATTGCTGTGGTCTGTTCCTCTATTACTGCCGCAAGAAATGGCTGTTGAGTTGCATTATTAGTAGCAGGAGTCGGAGTTACTGCATTTACTGAAAGCAATGCATCAGGTACTCTTGCCTGTATTGGGCTCGGAATAACCTCACCAACGGCATTCGCCATATTCCCAGCGGTATTCTGCTCGATACTCCTCACTAACGGTAACAGCTCGTTTTTGTCCGCCGTTTTGTCATCAATCTCTTGGAGTAAATCTGCTATGGTTTTATCGTCATCCGTCATTATCGCCGCCTTGCAGCCGCCTGTTGCTGCTGTTGTTTTTGTTTTTCAAGTCGCTTTACCATTTCTGCATGGAGTGCTAACACCCTGCTTGCCGGGGCGTTCAGCAGATCGTTTATCGGCTGCCTATATATCTCGCAAAGGTTTGCCATAATCACATCCCATGCTCTTTGACTATAAAGCCGGAACGAAGTCGTAAGTCCGAAATAAGACCCTTACGCGGGTCTGTACCTCCTTGTTGTTTGGACATGTATGAGGCGGCAACACAAAGCTCGTCTGAGTTCCGTCAATATCGATTTCAAAGCCGTGCTGTAAATCCGATAAAGCTTCTTTGATGCTCGCTTCCAATGCACGAAACTCCTTAACCGTGAGGGCGATAATTTCTGCTACAGGGATATTTGCCACTCTGCTCAGATGCTCAATCCTTCGCTTCGCCTGCTCTTTTCGCCCATCTCCTGACAGTGCCATGCTTTCAAGTATTTCGGCATCGCCACCATTAAGCGGCTTAACCGTAATACGCTTGCCGTCAATTTCAATATCTCGTTCCGGAAGCCCCTTGATACTTTGATAGGTGTCACCGATTTTGCGATAATCCTGTAAAAACGTATGCGTCTTTCCGCAATGCCCGCATGCGTATTTAATCGCAACCTCGGCGTCATCGGTGGTATGCAGCCAATACCAGTAGAGCGCAAATCTCCTGTCTTCAACAGTCCACTCTTTTGAGTCCACAAAGGTTGCCTTGTCTTGCAAGCGATTTAAAAACAGCGTGGTGACCTTCTCCTCAAAAGCCGGTTCGCTGTCTGCAAAATCAAGTAAATCTGAAACAGTCGCCTCGCGAAGCGTGATAGTAACGCCCTGCTGGGACGGCAGGGTAAAGCCTGGTATCATCATTGGTTAATCCTCCTGTTTTTATGCTTATTTCATAACACCCAAAGAATTGAACTGCTGAAATACAATCGGGAACTCTGTGAAATTTTCACCGTCTAACGACATCTGGATATCACCCATTTTCGTCGGGTAAACAAGACCTTCCCATAAATCTTGTCCATCCTCGCTATCATCTTCGTAGCTTAAAATTTTCATTTTATAGCAGTAGTCATTTGGCAGGTTAAAAGTGCCGTCAGGGTTGACGACCTTGCCTACCAGCTTGTTAAACCATTTATGCAATTTCCGATCTCCCGTATCCCGTACTGTGCAGGTGATAACGACCGGTTGTGACTGTTTCGGATAGGTGAACACCGTGCCGCCAGCTTCCACCGGCTCTGTTGATAGCTCAGTGGGGCCGAAGCTAACTTCCCTCGCCAGGAAGTCAAACAGGTTATGAAATGTTTCAAGCTTGGTTTCAAACATGGCGGAGCCGTCATATAACATAATCCGAAATTGCCATGGTTCGGCGTAATGGAGCCTGACAGCCTGCCGGTTGATCATGTGCCGCTTTTCTATTAAATCTTGCAGACCCTGGTAGGGTTTGAAGTCAATACCCATATCGATTATCCCTTTGCGCTTATGTGATAATGGCAGTCTGACAATACAGCAGTTTTAGCGGCAATATAATTGTATGAAAGGCAATAAAAGAGGACAAAAGGTTTGGAATATTCTTGGAAGGGTATTTTATGTCGTGGCAAGATATATCGGCTGAAAATAGCTTAGCCCCCGTTTGCGCACCGGGGGCTTTTATTGTTTAGACAGCGACCGTAGGTTTATTGTGTTATCCGCTTCGCTATTGCTCTTTGTTCCATATCTGTATCTGCAATCAAATAGTCAATAGTTTCACCGCTTGCCAGCTCCAATGTATGAAGCGGTTCATGACCGGCACCATTTTCAAAACGCCAGTCGGCATAGCCGTGAGCTGCGAGTAAATTCAATTCAAGCCTGCCGTAGTCAAGAGCCTCTACCCATTCCGCGTCAAGATCGTCTCCAAATTCAAAGTTACCGTTGGCAATCAGCTCTTTTTTGACAAGCCACCACCACGGGCCATAAGAACGGCAACGGAGCGGGTTGCTCTTGAAAAACCTATCAAGTGCTGCGATGTATTTGGCTTTCCACTGTGTAAGAGTCTGTTTTTCAAGTGCCTCTGTAATCAGCGGAGCAAGGTCGGCTTCTGTCGGTTTTACTATATTTGTCATGGCGTTTTACCTCCTTATTTGTTTTGATTATGCCAGTAGTTCATAAATTCTTGCAAGGTCGGTTTTTGCGTCAACGTGCCACCATGACCCATTGAATTCCCCGCCAGCATCCGCAAAATATTCAGCCTTGAATTGACCTTTAAGCTGCTCTCTCATGCGATACAACTTGCCGTTTTTACCGTCTCTGTCCTGGAAATACCACCGAGAAAAAGCCGGAGCGGTAGTGCTACGTCCTTTGAAGCCGGGCATTACCAAGTTACCGGTATTGGTCTTAACGGTAATCCCCAATTTGTCGAACGCCTGTTTTGTGGCTTCAGGAATCTCTTTGAAGTCAGGATGATCGCGGAGTGCGTCGAGCTTAGCTTTTTCGGCTTCGACCCTTCCTTGTTCGCGAATGCCTAAGAGATGCATTGTGGTAGTGTCGCGGAATTCTCTAAACCATGAACCGATCTCTTCTTTATTGTCGCCAAGGAGGTTTACTTCGCTGGATATTACAGACCAGACTCCGTTTGTCCATGACGACGGCATTTCTGATAATTGACGTTCGCTGTAACCATCATTTATAGTTTCGCGCTTCCAAGCCTTTTCGCAAGCTGCCAGCACTTCTGCCTGAGTTGTCTTTGTGCCATATTCGGCGATTGCGGACTCCCAGTTTGCTCCAAAGAATGTACGCAGAGTATTTTTACTCCAATACCCCACACCTGTTGTACTTCGTTTTTCTGCAAGAGCCGCCGTGCCTACTGCCTTACGCAAGTTTTCATTCTCAGTGTCGGGATAGACTATTGTCACACCTTCAGCCATTCTTTCATATAAGCCGATTGTCCCGCTTGCGTCCCTGCCAACAAAGCCGTACATGCCTGAAAAGCTCATCTTGTTATAATATTCCGCGAAAAAGTCCTTATCCAGTTCTTTCAGCTTTGCATAATCGGTGAATGGCTGTGAAAGCTTCTGCTGAATCTCAATCTCTTTTTCAGAATATGAACAACGTACCGGCATCGGCTCACTGCTGTTTTTATCAAGGAACCGTGACAGCGTGACCATGTCGTTACTGTCTTTGCTCATGCGTTGCGGGAGGTTGTTGCTGTAGCTGTTTGCCGGTTTTCCAGTCAACTGTTCAAATTTGAAACCTTTATACGGTATCGTTACACCATTTACTGCCAAGCCATTGGCAACAGATACGATCTTAATAATGCAAGAGATTGCTCCAGTATACCGCGTTACTTCGTACATATCACCCTTGCCGATAACCTGCGAACCATCGGCGGTCACAAGTACATCCTCAGGATGATCCAGCAAAGAGGCGTCAACCGGTAAAGTGCCGTTGTTGGCTGCCGCTTTCAGGGTGCTTGAGGCTCGTTTGATATTCCCCTCCAGCTTCGTTTTGTTCTGGTCAAAGCGGATATCAAGGTTTGCAAGTTCAGCTTCACGTTTAGCGAGAGCTTCGGTTTCGCGCTGTACCCTTTGAGAGGCACTTACACGGCCTGAACTGCCTTCTGGCATTGCGGCACCTCGTGCTTTATATTCCTCAATATCTGCTTTCAATCCAGTTATCTTATCCATCAACTCCTTGCGCTCGGTTTCCCTTTTGCTTTCCAGAGTAGACAGTGCCTGCATATTTGCAGAATACGCCCCAAACTGCGCAAGTAGTGATGCTTTCAGTCTATCAGCTTCGCCTTTTGCTTTTGCTGCAAGCTGCTCCTGAATCTTTTTTCTTGCCTCTTCAGGATTAGCGGCAAACATCAGCGCCGCCATTTCGGGATCAGCTTCGCCGTTTGCAGCACGGTTACCCTGACCTTGCGCGATATCGTCTATCAGTGCCCCTTTATGTTCAATCAGGTCAAGTCGCATCATGTCAATGGTACCCTTGGCCTGGTAGTAATAAATGGTGACCTTTTTTGATGTATTACCCTGCCGGACTCCGCGCCCTTCGCGCTGCGTCAAACTGGCCTTAGTCCAGGGGTAGGTCATGTGATGAATGGCGGTAGTGCCCTTCTGGAGGTTCACGCCCACTTCTGCTTTGCGGTTTGCTATAATATAAACCAGTATGCCGGTGTTATAGGCATCGCTTATTTTTTGTAATTCGTTGCCCTTTGCTTCGGTTGCGTTAATGATACCTACTTTGTTACGCAGTGCCGGAATCTGATGAACCAACAGACGGACAATCTTCTTGTGTTGTGCTTTTTCCTCACTGAAAATAATCTGCTTCCCGTTTGTTTCCATTTCAGTTTTGCAGTTTTCAATAAGCCGTGCATACTTGGCGGAAATAGGATGAGATATTTCCTCTTCTGAAATCTTATGAGTCGGCAAGGCTCCCAGAATCTCTTCTTCATAACCAGCATGGGTTACAACGACAAACGTGTCACCATCAATGGAGGTTTTCAGCGTGTCGGCAAGGTTAATAGTTGTTTCAACTATTTTCTGTGACTCAGCATCTTTGGTGTCGTCATACCCCTCATCGCCTGGCTCAGCCTTGCCCTTTGCCTTGATGCTTGCGGGGAGGCTTTTCAGCATGGCCTCTACGTTCCCCTTCATGGATAATGGAAAGTGCCACGTCATACGATTGTAATACAGGTCAAGGTCTGTGGTCGCCTTGTCCATGTCACGCATGATCGAGAAGAGCGGTCGTGTCTTGTCATTGTATGCATCGACAAGGGTCGCATAGACTTTTCTCTGTTCAAAATTTATGTCAACTTCATCTGTTAGTTTCACCGCTTCCGGCATAGAGTTACGCAACTCTTCAACCTGGGTTGCGTCTTTCATGTTGATGTATTTGAAAAACAGATCGCGTAAACCATCCATATTTTTGAAGCCGGTTAAACCTTCGGCGTTGTTTATATCTCCGCTTGCAAGCACCTTGGCCACACTGTCGAATTGCCCAAATGTTGCAAGGAAATCATCAAGGGTATGAATACCCCTATCGGTAAATTCATTACGGGGTGCAACGTGATTCAACATGGTGTAGACTTCATTTAAGCTGTTGGTTATCGGAGTTGCTGTCAAGAAATATGCCCCACGCCCGTTATTGTTCATCTTCAGGTTGTGCAACTTCATTGCCATATCAACAGCACGGTTTGACGGGGCGGTATTCGGCAGGTAATATTTCTGATCGTAAGCACCGGATGCTGAAACTCCATTCTTAAAACAGTTGTGAGCAAGAACCCCATTAGCAAAGAAGTTGTGATTCTCAGCTACTTCAATATCATAGACTTGGATATTTCTTGGATCACCGAGTCCAAGTCGTTCAAAATCTGATGGTTCCAAAATCGTAACACTGACCACCCTAGAGCTTGTAATGCAGCTTCTTTCTTCCGATCCCGCTCCTGTACTTTCGCCGCCTTGTGTCCGCTCCCGTCGATTTCCACCGCCAGCATGCATTTTGGGAAGGCCACATCTATCTTGTAGCAAGTCGGCAACCCCTGCATTACTGATCTGATTGACTGTGTTCTGACTATGTATTCCGTTGCCCCGTCCATTGCCCGCGCCAGCATCGATTGAGGTACGGTCAGACCCTTCCCGTTTCCGCCCCGGCTCTTGATCTCGATCCCCCGCAAGGTCAGGCTCATTTTCTCCCGTGACTCCAAGTTCTTCATTGGATTGTTGGCCGTCATCCGTGCCGATGATGATGGACTCTTGCGCCCCCTGAGCCACGTTTGCCCCGTCATTATCTGTCTGTGCAGCTCCTTCGATTCTGGTAAATTCATCCGCCACAGAGCCGAACATTCCGTGTTGCAAAACCTCTTTTCCCGTTCGTGATCCAGAGTCAGCTTCACAGAGAAAGTCTTTCCGCAATTTTGACACGTTCTCTCTTCCAGTCCGATTTCCGTTGTCCACTTCTTCGCACACGTCTGTGTACAGAACATCCTCAATCTCTTGGTTTCCGGCAACTCCACTTTGCAATATTTGCAATGAGTGTTTACCAGATAATTTTCCAGCTTCGACATAACCAGCCTCCAGTGTCCATACAAGATGATCTCTTGTGCAGATGAATGAGCCGTTATCGTGGGCAACCTCCACCAGTTGTTTTAATAGTGGTTTAGGCATCCATGCTTTTATCGGCTGGTATGACAGTATACCATTTTCAGTATTCATTCCAAGTATTTTTGTATTCATGCGCTTTTCGCATAAATCACCGATTTTAAACACTCCGTCAATGGTGGTAATCTCTGTGTCGTAGGTAAAACAATGCGCCTCATCTACAACGACATCCGTGATTCCCATATCCTCAAAAAACGGGAAGTCCCCCCGCTTTTTCGTGCCATCATTTGAAAATTTGCCCTCATTGCGCTCATCTTCTACAGCTCCGGCATACCCCCCTTTTTTCTTCTTTTTATCCATTGCTGCAAGTTTTTCTGCGCTGTTTTTCAGGTCAGCCGCCATCAATTCAGAATAAGCGTCCTTGCTTTCCTTTTTAAGCGGTATCTGTCCGAAGCGGTCTTTTGTCATCACGATAAGTGAATAATTGGATTGTGGTATCTGCCACATAGCATTATAAACCGCCTCCGCGTCGTTATCGGTTTTTAGGGTATCCTGCAACAGCGGCTTGCCATCTTTCCCGGTTTTTGGCTGTCCCCATTCGTCAAGGATGCTTTCGCGCTGAATATTACCATCCTTGCCTACTTCTGGCCTGATGCCGACAAAAAGAGCATGGTCAAGGTTGCCATAAATCATCTTAGCTTCGTGATACCAGTTTGATAATACCGAAGAAGGGACTATAATACAGGTACGCTTTGAGCGCCCCATTTGCGTGTTATATTTGGCAAGCCCCAACGCGGTGAAACTCTTGCCCAAGCCAACATTAAAGGCTAAAATTCCGCTCCCCTCTTCACTCATCCGCCGTACCGCAGCGTTCTGGTAGGTGTGCAGCTTAACTTGCCCGGAAACGCCCTTTAACCCTAAGTCGCTTTCATCGTAATCGAAAGGGATATACCCGTTCATTTTGCGGTTGTAGCTTGCCAGCACGGTTTCAATATCTGGGTGCCCTGATATATAAGCTGATAATCCATCTTCCAGTGCCTTTTTGTCGCGCATATACGCTTCACGTTTGGCATCATCATCTTTTTCAACGTGGTCAAGTATGCTTTTGCCGTTCAGGTACTTTTCAAGGTTGTAAGGGAAACCGCCTATTTTTTTATCAAAGTCAACTTTCTGGCTGTAGCCCCTGCCAGACATTCCGGCAATTTGCCACTCTCCAAAGGGGTTGCTGTAATCCTCGACAAACTCATCAACCTCAGATTCTATTCCAGTGAGCGCGTCAACACGTTTCACTTTCTGGATAGTGCCATAACGCGCTTCATGTCCGGAGTCTTTTAAAAAGTCCCTGATCATCTCTTTTGGAATCCACTTCTGTTGAAGCGTGAAATCAATTTCGTGAAGCTGTGTGATCTTCGCCTTTTTGCCGATTGCCTCAATCTGCCGCTGATATGCAGAGATAATCCGTTGATCTGTTTCTATCCCTATTGCAAGGGTCATAGCATCAATCTTGGGATAAATATCGCCAGCGGTATAGCGGGAAACCGGCATAATAAGCCCGTCCGGCGTAATACAGATTTCTTCGCACTCAGCAAGATCGCCAAGCGTTTCGATCTTCTTGCCACCGGTGTACATCGCCTTTACGTCGTCAATGGTTATCGTCGTCAGGCCTTCGCGGATAAACAGGTATTCCACAATAGATTGAATATTCGTAGGGTCAAATTGCAAGTTGCGCCCACTGTTATCCATTGTGCCTGCCAGCAGATCGGAATAGTTACCCTTCACATCAAGCGAACTTTTGAATAGACCGTACATTCTGGCATCTTCACCAATAACCGATAACCCTTTATTGTTGGCAGGGTGCCCATATTTCATAACCTCTTGCGCTACCAGTTCTTGCAGCGCAATTCGCTCATCTTCGTTGTTGTCACCTTCTTTTGTGGAAGCATCATATCTGCCTATCATGCCGCCGATAAGCGAACCTCTCCAGAGTTGCTCCTGGTATTCGACTTTCGATTGTCTCATGGTGAATTCAATCGCCTGAGAGGGAAGTGAGCCCATAAGGTTAGGGTATGTTTTCCATGCAGCAAATGCCTGTTGTGCTGTTAATCCCATGCAAGCGCGAGGGTCTTGCAGGATACTCCGTAGCTCTTCAACTGTAGCGGCTCCGTACTTATCCTTGTCAATCGGGGTTGACTTGTCACTGGAAACTATCTTTATCCATTGTCCGTGTGTAAATTCATACTCGGAGCTGTTCATTACTTTTCGGTCGCCTTCCGCATACAGACGTTGTACCGGCTCGGCATCTTCAAGCATTGCCCAGTCAATACGGCTGTTGAATTTTGCGGCAAGTTTAGCTTTTAAGCTGGCATTGTCAATGTCACCGTCAACGGTTTCACGGCTCCAACGGTCACCATCAACTTTCGGAATATAGGTACCCATGATGTACTTCTTTCCTTCGCCCTGCCACCATAAGCCGCTAATAAATTCATCCCATGCCACGTTGGCAGATTTCAAGGTATCAAATGGTATACTATCAATCTTGGACAATAGACTTTCAGGGTGTTTCCTAAATACCACTACATCAACCACGGTATCGGTTCCTTGGTCTTTGAAGGTCTTGGAGGGGAGTTTATGCGCTCCCATGAATTCAGCAATTTTTGATATCTGAGTGCGCCATTTAGCAAACTGCCCGTCTTTTGCTCCTACTATGTTGACCGGGCACACGAAAACAGCGAGCCCTCCAGGCTTTAGCTTTTGAAGTGCTCGGAGAATGAAATACCGCTCAATTTTCTTTTCGCTCTTATAATCAGGATCAAGATGCTGAGATTTGCCACGGGCTGAACCGAACGGCACGTTGGTAATAACGGCGTCAAATGTATTATCAGGCGTTTCAACCGCAAGTTGTTCAAAGGGCTTGTTTTCAATTTGCTCTTCTGGATGCAGGAGTTGTGCAATACGTGAACTGGTTTTATCAAGATCGCATCCGGTTATAATTGCAGATTTGTTCTTGGTCGCCTCAAACATTCCCGCGCCGGTTGATGGGTCTAGCACATTACCTGCTGTGAACCCTTGCGCTGCCAGTGAGTCCCAGCACCCCTCTGCGACATGTTGTGGCGTGTAATATTCGTACTGACTTCCTTCAGCAAGCCCACCTTTACCACTGTACTGTCGCAATACCTCAATGTCAGCACGGGTAAGGTCTTTCGGGTCTTTCACTCGGTCAAGGATTTCTTTGCAGTCGGCATTCAACTTTTCACGGGCTTTAATGCCTTTTGCCTTTAGGCCGTAATCGCTGTTTTCGTCCTTGTAAGAGTCTGGGTTGACAGGCGGCTCCTGACCGGGCACTACAGTCCCGAACAACTCTTTGAATACTTTTGCGTAATCCAGAAATGATGTCGCATCGTTAATCTGCTGATATGCTTCTGATAAATTCATAGGTAAATCTCCTTTATACGAAATATTCTTGTATATAAAAGTATGCTGGTCAGGTTCCCCACTCTGACCCTCCCAATCGTCACGGCTCTTGTGTCCTTTTCGCGGTAGCTACTCCGTTACTTTGGCCTCACTTTGCTCTGCATCTTATGCGGGATGCAGTGACGACTCTCCGTCCGGCCTGCCACATCAGGCAGCATAGTTATTAACCCCTTGCGGTTTCCAGCAGTTCTTGTGCAGCTGATTCAGTAATACGACCGTCCGCTTTGGCGGCAGCAACGTATGCCAGTATGCCAGGTTTGACAGCCTGTACATCCTTAATCTCTTCTACGATCTGACCGACAAGCGTAATAAATGCCTGCGGTTCCATATTGTTGTAATTGCCTGCGAGCAAGGCAGCAAGGCGGGGATTGATTTCAGGGGTGGGTTCAGGGTTAATTACTGGCTCTACCGCTTTTTCTCCCAGCTTTGCCAGTGCTTCAGTCGTTTCTTTCTGTAGCTTTCGCTTATCAGAAAAGGACACCCCTCCCGCTGTGAGGGCGGAAAGATTTGTGGTTACGATCTTTTGCAGATTTCTTTTTTCAGTAAAGGTCAACATATTATGCCGCCTCCTTGAGTTTGTTTTTAGGACTCTTTCTTTTGACCCTATTTCTTAATTCTAATATTATATCTTTCGGGAGCATTCCTGCTTTTCGTCTGGCGTGGAAAGCACACGCACTGATTTCGTATTTACGCATCCACTCTATTTGCAGCATAGAAACACCGTCAATTTCAATATCAATGGTTTTGGTTGTGTTTCTGGACTGTTCTGGCAATGGTATCCAGATGCAATTATCAGGCTCATAATTCCCGTTTACATCACGACGTTCAATAGTCATTTTTTCAGAATAACCCATAGCCTCTGCCCACAATCGGAATGAAGAAAAATCATCTTTCCACGCTTCACATACCGATATACCCCGCCCACCATACTCCGCAAATCTAGTAGCAGAATGCGTATAACAACGACTGTTCATGTTTGCCCAAGTCTTGTACAAACGAGTAAAACAACTGCCGTGTTTAAAATTACGTTCTTGAATGCGATCAAGGTTGAAGCACCCACAACTTCTGGTGTGTCCTGTTTTCAGGTCTGAGCTTACGACAGTAGTTTCGGCGCCACAGTCGCACTTGCATAACCACATTCGGCATTTACCAGGGTTACTCCCCGCGTCTTTAAGTGCGACCAGGCGACCAAACCGCTGCCCGGAAAGGTCGCTTCGCTTGCCTAAACTCTCGCGCTGTGGTTTCCGCTTCTTCGCGTAATTTGATAGTCAAGAAGTCGGCTGCTTCATTGAGTTTCGCGTCTATTTCAGGCAATTCAATAACTCCGAATTCTTCAAATTTAGCCGCAGCAGCGTCCAGGACATCACTAATTGCTGTGGAATAAATATATTTCCCTGAAATTATGTCATCCAGAGTGGCAAGAGCAATGTCAATTTCAGCAGCATGATCACGATCAGGATTTGTGTCTGTGCCGAGAGGGTCAATATTTGCAACTTCCGGCTCAGGCGGTGTTTCCTTTTCAGGTATTTGAGTAGACGGCTCGATTACTTCAGGCTCCGGGTTTGCTGCCGGAACAAGTTCAACCGGATCGGCTTCAGTATTTATAATTTCAACAGGGGACGGTGCCGCCTTCTTTGCTTCTCCCAGCTTCTTGTCGATCCATGCAAGGGCTTTGGCGATCTGCTTATCGAGGCCGGCAAGGGTTTTTGACGGGACAAGTTTGGGTGCATCCGTATCGGTACCGACAACCACGCCGTATCCAATATTTGTGTAGCTGCTAAATTTTGCCTTTATTGTTTCGGTACCGGCTGCTATCGAGTAAACATCATCGGCGTAAGGAACAAACCCACGCCCGGTCAATTCCCCTTCAAACGCTGCCTTTTTCTCTTCAAACAAGGCAGCATCAGCCGCCTCCTTATCTACTCCGCCTGTCGTATCTTCTCCGTCGGCCTTGCCGGTATTACCCGCGCCGGTAGCTTTCAATCCTTCCAGCTTTGCCCTAAGTTCAGCATTGAAGTTGATCTGGTTTTCGAGCTGTTTTTGTGTGGCGTTAATCTGGGCCGCTGCCTGTTCATCCTCATAAACCTTTACTGTCAAATCTTGCTGCAACTGCCCGTTACTGGCCTGCAACTGGTCGGCCTGCGCCGATAATTCTTCTTTCAACTTTTTTGCTGCCACTAATTCAGCCGATTTCGCGGCAAACCTTGCGCTGTTTTTTGAAATTAGTTGAGCACAACGCATTCCCACGTCTTCCAGGCTTACATCTTTACCGGCTGCCGGAAGTCCGGGAAGGTTGCCCTCTTCAGCACTGTCGGGCGCAACCGCAACCGTGATATCTCGCTTATTAAGGAGCCACCGGAAAGCAAGAATCTCATCACTTGCGGTGATTTTCATTTTGTTGCCTTCAGGGCTGTGAAAGATGATTGAAAGCGTCTGACCATCTGAGAGCGGAAACTGTACTGTAACGCTTGCAAACAGACCGGTTTTCTTAGGCTTGCCAATGATTGCTTCTCCGGCTGTAATATCGCCAAGTGATTCCAGCTTTTTATTGAGAACACGCTGTAAAGCCGCCATCGTTTTTGCTGTTTGCGCAAACTGTCGAACGCGAACCGCCTCAAGGATCATCACTTCGGAGGTAGATAAGCGGTCTGAGCTATCGTCAATCTCTTCGCCGGGGTTGTACATAGTGTCAACATCACAGAATTCAGCGGATTCAACCAGTAATTGACCCTGCCGCCTATCTGAAATCAGGTGATAAAATACGTCTACCAGTTCGTTTTTGCTGAAACCTTTAGCAAAGTAATCAAAACCGGTTTTGAGTTTTTGTCCGCACTCAAACGGATTGTTGGAAATGGTCATGTTATTTTACCTCCTTTTTGTCTTTACAGCTTTCCGTTACTTCTTCAGCAGCCTCTTCTTCCTCGGTTTCAGTTGCTTCCTCTTCAGGATCTTCGCCCGGCTCTTCAGCTTCCGCCGCCTCAAGCACTAACTGGTAAATTTCCTGAAGCTGTGCAATCGTTACAACCGATTCAAGAGCCGACTCATTCACCATGCCGCCTGTTTTTTTAATGCCAGCCAACATGCCAATAATCTTATCCGCTGCCGGTTGTGCCAAGCGGAATGACTTCACCAAAAAAGCTATCACTGTCTCTATGTCTTTCATATCGGTCATTTTCAACAGCTTTGCCGCCAGGTCGTTGACGGAGCTACCCGCCGCTTCAAAGATTCCGTTTTTCGCCTTCTCAATAGCCGCTTCAAGTTCTACCGTAACAGCCTTCTCAGCATCCAGTTTACTTTGCAGATCGGCAAGCATGCTGCTCTTTAGACTGACTTGCGCAGTTATCTCTGTAACCTGATTTGTCAAGGCTTCACTCTGTCCCTGCAACTCGGCAAGCCCGGCCTGTAATGCCTCTGTCTGTTCGGCAACGGTTGTGCTGACAGCCGGGGGAAGATCGATCTTTATCTTCTGCTTTGCCGCTGCCTTTTCCTGATTTTTGGAGAATTTAGGCTCATTCTCCTGCACATATATAGCAATCTCTCTCAATTCGTTATCGAGCTGTTTGTAATCTCTGATTGCCAGCACCTTGTTATTTAGCTTCACTTGAAAAAACGCCGGTGCCTGGGGTTTCGCCTTTACAAGTAACACCTGACCGCTTTCAAACTCAATCTCTGCTGACTTTACCTGAAAGCCGTTTTCCCGCTTGGGTATGTTGTTGCCGCGCACTTCTTTAACAGGCAAAGCCTTTTTATCGAAGTATTTGACAACATCTTTTAAGCCCTTTTTGTTGAATTGTTCATAATCAAAGGTTGTCATGGTCTTGTGTCCTTTCCGTTAGAATTTAAGCTTGATTTTTATATCGTATGTCTCGTCGGATTCTTTGACTTTGGGCGCAAAGTTCCTGAATCCAAGCATATTACCCGCGCTATCCAGAAGAGCGGCCTCAGAGATTGAAATACCTATCAGCTCTGAAACTTCAATTCTACCGGTACCGGTCATTGAGTAAACATCTTCCTGAACGATGCTTGATAGTGATTTGCGTAGCACTTCATGGTAAAGCTCCGTCCTGCTTGCGTCCGCTGTCTTAGGGCTCAAGCCAGTGTGCCCACCGTCGCCAAACGCCATCTGCGTTGCCTGGGGGAGTACAGTCCCGTCGAACATGTGCTTTGCAAGTCTCTGTCTGAAATTGTTAGTTGTGGTTGCCTCTGCCATTTTGCTTCTCCTTTATGATTTAATTGGTTAAGCAGCTTTTCTAATTATCATCCACGATTCTACCGCCATGCCTGCTGGCTGGTTGAGTTTCCACCTTCCGTTCAACTTTTTAGCGTGCATGGTCAACTGCCACCCGCCATCAAGCCGGTAGAGTGCCTGATCTTTGAGCTTAGGCGCTGAAAGTAGTCGTCCTTTGCGCAATCTCCATGAGCCATCAAGCTTGTTATGAGCGCCGATTTTCCATAAACTATTCAGTTTCAGGCTGTTTGTGCCGAGCCTTGCCGATCCGCTTGTCAGCCGCATAGGCATAAAAACAGTTTCGGCTTTAATCGTTGCTGCCAGAGTCTCTTCGCACTTAATGCCGAGAGAAATTACACGCCATAACCCGTTAAGCTTTTTAGAAGTCAGTGCCGGTTGCCCCAACTTCCAGGAACCATTTACTCTGCGACCGGGGTTTAGCGTAATAAGTGGGATAATCTTAGCGGGGCTTTTCGGATAGGCCATTTCGCTCTTAAACGAGTGAACTATTTCAGACCGTGCATTTACAGGAGCGTCCGACTGTTTGCTTACCGCCGTGCCGCCAACAAGCGTTAGTATTCGGTTGCCGCCAACTTTCCAGGTCTTATCCAAGCGCAAGTGGCTTTCCGACAGCCGCGCAGTTAGATAGTTGTCAGGCCGCTCAATTTGCTTTATTAAAATGCCAGCAGTAGCTATCCTCAAATCTCTCAGTGTCGCGTAAACAGTACCATTCGTGTAATATTGACCAAGATTCATGCCTGCCTGTAATTTCCACGAACCGTCAATACTTCGCGCTTCATGCAGAATCTGACTGCCAAGCTTCCAGCAGCCATCAAGCCGCTTATTGCGTGAAATATACTGAGTAAAACTCTTCTCCATAAACAGGTAATAGGAGTGCTGTACTCTGATATCTATTTGCATGTTGATAACAAATATGAGGCGGTCAAGTACGATATGGAGGGGTTTCAAGTATGCGAAATCTTCTTTGATCTGCAACACATCAGGCGGTACAACCAATTCTGATAAATCAACACAAACGCCAACGCGAGAAGTCAGAAACGGTAGAGCCCTGCCAAGCTGTACGCTTGCTGGGTCGGTTAATTTCCATGTGCCGTCAACTTGTTTTACTGCTTGATATTCGGCATTGCTGTAGTCAGCCGTTATCCCCATTTCTGCCAGTTGCTCGTCTGTATAGAAATGTGCGCCATAAGGCTCGCTTGACAGCGCATACAGCGGCTTAACTGGGTTTTCTGCGGTGCTGCCAAGAGACCGGATAATCATCATCTCAGAAGGGAAAGCGGTATCTTTTTGCAGCATCTCCAATTTACGCATAGCAAGAGCAACAGGCAGGTGTTTTGCTGCAAGGTTCTTTTCGTACCGTTCGCCGTATTCTGCCAGCTTTTTGCGTTGACCTTCTTCGCTGGAGGTATAAATAGACTTCAACCCGGCAAGAGTATCGCAACCGGGGTTAAAATGAGTCTCCCAAGTCTCTTCCAACGACTTGGACAAATCTACCCACCGGGAAGAATCTTTTTTGACAGGGGAGAGCCTTTTTGTAAGCCAGTTGAGCATTGCGATCCTTTTATGCGTAGGCCAGATTTATGGCAGTTGTGCTCATATCCAGGTAAACCATCTCTTGCAACTGTGTCGGCACTACCGAACCATTTACGACAACCTCAAAACGGGCGTTCGTACCAGAAAAATAGCCGGTGCTTTCAATGATCCGGTAAAAATCTTTCACGAAAACAGTATCTATCCGAGCAGGTGAATCCTTGCTATAATCGGCGGCCAGAGCGTTTCTGATAGCCTGCTCCGCTGTTGTAATGTTAGTTGTGCGAGTAACTTTGCCAGTAATAATCAGTGAGTAAGGCGTGAAAATAGGTGCTACCCATGTGAACTTACGATTGAGCAAATGGACGTTGCTCAAAAGCCCAAGGACTTGACCGTCTAAAGCGGTATTATCTGGAGCGTAACCGGTAAGGAAAATCCTATTTATATTATGCAGCTTAAACCCGCTTTGTGCCTCTTCTTCAGCTTCACCCCACGCCTTGCACCAAACTATTCCTGAAATATGGCGTTTCATAAAAAACGTGTAGTCATCATCCCAGATAAGCTTTTCGTTGTAGGTTGCCCAATAATGCAGGTTGTTCTTCATCTCTTTGATCGACTCCGCTTCTCCGCCATTCCAGATGGTCTCATGAACGGTGATAGTACAAGGATAATCAGTGACAACCTGAGATAGCTGTGTTTCAGGCATAAGCGTTGTAGAGCCATTTGTCAGAACAACTTCTATTTTGATTTCGGCACCTTGCTGTGGTATCGCCCCAAAAAGGCCATTACCAAAGCGGATACCGGTTTTTCCCTGATGTGTATAAAATTCGTCAAATACTTTGCTGTCCGGGTAGCTATTTTGGAACAAGCGAGCAAGAGACCACAGCTCGAAGTTGTCAGCAGCAGATTCCTGTACCAAGACAGAGAAGCTCGCCAGTTGCACCGAGATATCCGAATCCAACGTGAATTGATAAAACGGCTCTTCTGTTGTAACCGTATGAGCAATCGTTTGTAATTCAGATTGCTGACAACCGATAACCACGCTTTCACCAGGCTGTAATGTTTCGACTACATCTGTAGTAAGATAGGGGGTGCCGTCATTTGATGAGAGCTCAAGAAGAGCGGGGAATGAGAGAGCTGCTTCTCCTGTATTGACAACCGTTACAGTTCCAGTTGCAGGCTTGCGTTTACGCGGGATATATTCACGATCTTCGGCATGTGCCCTGATAGAAGCATCGTTTAAAGCCGTGCTGATGAAGAATTCCTGCTCAGTACGTTCAATCCTCCAGAGTGCTTCACGCAAACACCATGAAACGAATACCGACAGATGACCAACAAACTGCGATTCTTTCAGATTCAGCCAACTGGCCTTGCTGCCTATAAGGTTGCGAAAATAGGTTGCTGCTTCTTCGCGAGTAATCACAGCACAACCTCCCCGATATACACTCCGTATTGGTATTCAATCAATATTTTCACCAAGTCGATTTCTGTATTCACCACACGGACGCTCTTCATTACGATATTACGAATGTCACTTGGCAGTTTTTTGGCTATCAACATCTCTGCCAAAACCTCCAGATGAACCCCTTGTGGCTCATGCTTCAAAAAAGAAAGCTGATTACCCCACCACGGAATATCAGCTACCGTACCTTCTGGTGTGGCAAGCCATTCCTGAATACGATCTTCGAGACCGGATGCACCGGCACGAATAGCGAGCCCTGCTGGATCGCCTCTAAACAGGTGGTCGAATTCTTCTATTGAATCAATATCTTTTGCCATGGTGCGCCTTTATGAATTGCGTAAACAGACGTCTATATTGTCTTAACGATACATGAGACCAATCAAGGAGGGAATTACACCAAATGTGACAAAAAGAGATAAAAAGGCTTGGAATATTCTTGGGAGGGTATTTTATGTCTTTATAATCTCAAGCACGGCACTCATTGGTTTCTGGGTTTTACCTGTCTTCAGCCATTTCTTGAACGCATCAAGGCTGATTTCCGTAATAGCTCCTATCCGGTCGGCTCCCTTGCCATCAGAAAAGCCGCCACAATATACGTTACGGGCATCTTCCTGATCCTTACAAGCAAGCACGATCTTGTGCTCGTCAAAGCCACCCCTAAACAAGTCCTGTTGATCTACTACGAAAACCCGTTCACTTTCCGGGTGCTCGCCTATGTAGACATCAACGTGGTCACCATCGGCCCCTTCCGTCCGTTTTATGTAGCCATAATGAGCGGGAAGAATAGTTTTCCATGGCTTTCCGTTCGGGTCTATTCCTCGCCGTGCAGAGCCTTTGGGGTTCTCTATGGCGATGTCCAGACCGTAAAGCCGGATGCTTCCAAGCGCATAATTGCCAGCGGCCTGCTGTGCCGGTGTCGGCTCGGGCAAGTCGTTCTTTGGAGAGGTTGCCGCCTGGTGTGCTGCTGCGTCGATTGAGTCAGAAAGAGCGGATTCAAATATGGTGATTTTATCCATATCGTGAGTGAATGAAGCCTGCACCTTGAGCGGATTGGTAATTGAAAGTCCCAGCAGAAGAGGCTCAGCCATAAGATTGCTTGCCATTGTGCCGTAAATTTTGTGTATTACATCCGTGATATTTGTCCCATATTTGTGGCTATGCAACTTGTAGCCGCCAGCAGGCAAGGACAAGACCATTCCCTGGAGCAGTTTCTTTTCGTCACCGCCTGAATCCAAAAAATCGTAAAAACGGTGGTCTTTTTTGTTATGAGGGGCTTTTTGGATTACGGAAAGCCACCCCTTGATTGTTTTTGGTTCCGCTGCCGCCTCTTCAATTCTTCCATGCTTCGCCATTTTCTTTTTGAGTTCTGGTAACGTTTTTGCCGCAATCCCAAAACCATAATCATCGGAATACGTTTCTGACTCAATGTCACCCACCGAGTTATATGTAATATGACGAAGGTAATGTAACTCCATGCCGCCTGTGTCCATTGCCCTGCCGTGCTGCAAAACCAGCTTACCGCCCATGAATTTTTTACCGGCTCCTTTCGCCGCCTCAAGAACAAGCCGCTCAATTTCTACCTTGTTATTTTGCGCCCGCACCAACATATCTCGCACTGCCTGCAATGCCGCATCAAACGGACGTACTCCGGCTTTTTCGTAGACAGCCATTATACTGTCCAGCTCTTCAATCTGCTGATCAGGTATTTCCCCTGCATAAAAATCAAAATAAGCCATTATTTTCATCCTCTAGTAGCGCAAACATCGAAAGCACCATCAACATTTCTTCATCCTTTTTCCTGCGTGGTAGCTCCTTAAAAAGATCATGCCAACCGTCATATATAATGTAACCGCCGCCCCCTCCTGTTGGAACTGGAGGTTTTGGCTTAATTATCGGCGGTGGAACTACTGCGCATTCAGTTGTCTGGAATCCTGGGTATTGAAAGGCACAAGATTGAAAAGCCAGTATGCTAACTTGAAAAGCTGTTACCTGGAAAGCATTTGGCTGGAATGCGGTCATTGTCTCCGCTCCCTGTTACAGGTTCAGCTTTATGGCGATCCAGTTTACTACCACGCTGTTGGCATTGCCGTTGTGCTGTACTTTGAATCCGGTTGTGGTTTTATTTTCGACTGTTACCACGCCAACATTGCCGACAAAGCTGACTACTTCGATTAAAACCGTGTAGCCTGCTGAATCAAAGTTGTATGGAAGTGTAACCGCCACAAAAGGCACGGTTGACCATGTCCATGCATCGGCTTTTGCGCCGGAACTCTGCATGATTGTCACGGTACCGGTTTGCAATCTCTGTTTCAGCGTTTTCTGATGTTCCCTACTTGCTATTCCAGCAGCCTCAATCGCAGTAAAAGCTGCTGATGCAATGGTATCGCTGGTGATATTTGTGCCGAATGTTGCGCTGGCGACCGTGATATTCGGATTGCCTGAGAGACCCGCTGCCGTGCCGGTTGTATTCTGGTTTAACGTGGGGAATGTGCAATTTGCCAGATTGCCGCTTGACGGTGTGCCAAGTGCGCCGCCGCTGGTAAGATATTCACCTGCTGCTTGATAAATAGTGTCAAAGTAGGTCTTGAGGAATGTCTTTATGGTGGTCCAGGTTGTTTTTAATAAGCCCGTACCACGCAAAGAAATGGCCATATCGGAATCTACAGGAGTCGTATCGGCTGTCAGTAAAACACCAAGAGGCGTTGTGACACTGCCATCGCCGCCCATTGTCTCATCGGTAAAAACGGATGCCAGGTAAGCCCCTGCCGGACTGCCTACATAAAGAGCTCTGCTGCCCGATAGAATATCCACCTGCTGCCACTGCCAGTTACCTCCTGTGTATCTGATGATAATCTTCCCGATAAAAGAACCTTCGGTTGTGATGCTTGTGAGCTGTCCCAGATTGAGATCAGAAGGGGTTTTCGCTTGTTCCTGTGCAAGATTTCCGCTTGTTTGCCCTTGCACCCAGGCATACCGATACGACTGCGACTCTGCATCAGATGCCATTGGAGCAGCAAACAGCCAAACGGACATATAACTGTTATTCGCCATCAGCGTCTGAATCCACTCGGCTCCGTCCCATGTGTTGTAATAAGGATTATTTCCGAGAACGGGGACTATTTCAGCATACGCTTTTGTAAATGTATTTACCGCTCCGGCTCCAGATAGACTCATAGTCGTGTAAGCATTTGTTTCATTCGTAATTGCCGGTATAGTTGTCTTGATGTCTTCATCATGCACTATGGTTGCAGCTACAAGAGGCCGTCGGTTGGTCGCTGTGGTTGACGCAAGAACATAGCCCGACAGCGTACCGCCTGACTCTTTGTAAGTCCCGGTTACCCTGTGTGACTCTTCATGGCAAGTCCAGGGCATTAACCCGTGACATTCCCGAATGCAAAACTTATCTGCTGTGCCGTGCCATACAAACGCAATCATAACCGCGTAGAAATTCCAAGGCGTAATTGACCACGTAAAATTAATTCCATCAACGCTATATAGGTAATACTTTGCCTCTAATGTGGTCGGATGGGCAGGAGATGTCCACGAGCCGCCCGTGCCTAATTCCTTTTTAATACCTTGCCAAAAGTAAAATAAATTATCCGCATGTGTCACCGTCACCGTTTTGGAA
>Ga0247844_1003689_pt1 | contig 22058 bp, 15 predicted proteins | sample LaCtaG_FD_192421 | JGI IMG/M metagenome (GOLD analysis project Ga0247844, IMG submission 192421) | Freshwater microbial communities from meromictic Lake La Cruz, Castile-La Mancha, Spain - LaCruzMarch201714.5m_1 | ecosystem: Environmental > Aquatic > Freshwater > Lake | place: Spain: Castile-La... | reverse complement strand
CATAACAAAGTGTAGCAGCAATAAGGGTTTCAGTGGTAATTCAAGCATTCTGCCCCGCTCAAACTTCGGTGTCGGTGGACAGGAAAGTAGCCCGCAATCCCTTACTGCTGCTACACTCATCCGTTACCAAACATGCAAAAAAAAAGAAAAACAGAACATTCCTGCGTATTTAACACGACTTTAGAGATTGAAAATTATCAAATGGAAAGACTGAAGAAAAAACGAAATTTAATGCACTAATATGATTTATCAACGCTTCAATTATTACATTTATGATTACTGTTTCAACCGCAATCATTCAGGAGATGAAATAATTATGTCTGTCGATGAAAGTGTAATAAATCAATTTCAGAAGGGGTATAAAGTAACAAATGTAGAATTACAAGAATCATTTAAATATCACTTCCATCGAAATTGGGAATATGCTCTTGAGTTAAATAGTGAAATACCAAACTTTTTTGGACTGATAGCAATTCAAATCTTCATAGCGTCACAAATGAAGGATGAAAATGAAGAACTCACACACCGCACATATAATCCAAGACTAATTGAATATCTTGGAATAAAAAAGGAGCATTTAAATAAGATATATACCAATTATCAGGACAACATTTGGCAAGGTTTAAAAACATGGTCAAATCAAAACAATTATCAAATTACTATACCTGAGATAGGCTTTGGCACTGGCAGATTTATTGCATATCCACTTTCACACTCCTTACTTAATAAAGAAGATTTAAAATATGTTCCCCTAATATTTGAAGATGTAAGTTTAAGACCAAACGAAAGTATTGCGTTTGTTGACTTTATGAATTTAATTACTGAAAGTATTAACATTCAAAATCAGACAAATCACTTTAAAAGGATAAAGACGAGATTAGAAAAAGACAACAAAATTGAAAGATTGTATAATCAAATTCATCTATTCTATACTAATGAGTGGGCTGGGGAATTGCCAATAATCAAACACAAGCAACAAAAGACCAACGAATTAAATAACAAAACATTAAACAACAAAAATGATGGATTTCTGTATTTCAATTTTGATGACAAATTGATTCAAAAATTATCTGATGATGGAGATTTACTGGAATCTATTAGCCTACTAGATTTAGATTTATTCAATAAAACAAAATCATTTTTCCCTTTCAATAGTAAAAACTTGCTTTTTTTCGAGAAAGGAAATTACGAAGAATGGCTTTATACAAAATATTTGTCATGCAACACTCACATAATAATATGCGAGAAACACAATAGTTATTTTATTGATAGATTGGGTAACTTATTAAATGACTTTTCTAACAAACTCTATACAATTAAGGAAATTGAGATTACAAACAATGACTCAAAATACTTCACAAAAGCACTAAATCTTTACAGTATAGAAAATGGACTGAAAATCAAACGCAACCAGTGGTTGAAAAATGCAGGGCCAGATATTGTTTTATCCAACAATGCTGAGCTAAGAATAAATGGCATTATTCACAGTGAAAACAAAATATCTATGCTAAACTATGAGGTTGGAGTATATAAACTTAGAGGATCTAACATCAAACCAACTGAAATTGAAATTATTGATTCTAATCCAATGAATTTACTACCAACTATAGCTGATGTAGGTTGGCAAATTGATAAAGATAGTAATAAATGGCAACGCATTGAAAGTGAATTAAATATCAATGGATTATGTTTTAGTTTCAAAGTTGACTCAGTAATCGAAAATACCCAAACATGGATTAATGCAGTAAGTAAAAAAACTAATACTCAGAAATATAAAACACAAATTATTAATGCCTTAAATCGAAATAGATATGGAATTTGATTTTGAAAAACACAGAGTTATTGGAATTGTTCAAAACAAACATTTTAGTAATGAAAATGCAAAAATAAAAGCTTACGCAATTATTGATGAGAATGATAATAAGTTCAAAATAAACGAAAATAGAGCAATTGAAATTTTCAAACCAAACGGTTTAATATTTTCTTTTGATTTTTTTAAATATTATCCCTTCAAACCAAATGAAATAATTGAAATTAGCGTCAAACCTAATAATCAACAAAAAGACGGTCATGATGAATTTATTCTAGGTAGGATGCACTCCAAGTTTGGCGTACCTGTTTATCCACTTAAAGGATTTTGTGTGTCAAATCAAAGTATTGATTTATCAAGTATTCAAATTATCGGAGATTATGAAGATGGAGAACTTTATGGTATTACAGATAAATACATTATTGGAAAATTAAAAGTTAGTAATGGAGTGTTGAGTGCAGTAGAAACAAATAAAATCTTCAGATGGGATGTCGATGAAAACGAAAACAATTTAATTAAAAATCAGGGTTTTATAAGATTAATAGATGAACCAATAAGTGAATGTTCAATTATTGATTGTTTGAACTCAGATGAGCTTTTCGATTGGTTTAGAAAAAAACTTATTCAAATTGATTATGAAAGCATTAAGAAACTAAATTCTATAGGTAAATGGCAAAAAGAAATTCCTAAATTATTTGAATCTTTAAGTAAATCTGATGCCGAGATAGAAACCTTACGACTTAAAAGAATTGAAGATTATTTCGTACAAATAGAGCTGGATAGAAATGAAATCTATGACTTTATGTCGAAATCTTCTGGTTTGAGAGTTGCATTTAATAAGGCAATAGAAAAACACATTGATGACTTTCAAAGTGAGTATTCGAAAAAATTCAAAGAATTTGAGGATGAAATTCTTAATAAGGAAAAAGAACTAAATGAAAATCTCAATAAATCAGAGCAAGAAGCAAAAACTAAAATTACAGCACTCAATACCGAAATAAACAAAAAACAAATTGAAACCCAAAAAGCGATTGTTGAATTTGAGCAAGCAAAACAACGATTAATTGAGATTGAAAAAGAAAAATCCCGTATAATCTCTGACTTTGGTATTATAAAAGAGGTTCTTTCTTTGTCTGGTGCAACAACTAACTCAACTACCGAAAGAAACTATATTCTTGAAGAATTGACTACAGAACATGATGGAATCCTTAGTGTTAAGGATTTCATAAACAATATTCAATACTATTTATCAAATTTCAAGCGAAATCCAAATTTTGCAAATCAGATATTTGAAACTATGCTTGTTTACAAAGCACTGTTTATAAAAGATATCCGAATTGCCCTTTCTGTTATTAAAGCTTCTGGAAATGCAAAATATATTATACAGCACACTGAGCCGGATTGGTTGCATTTTAAAGACTTTTGGAATAATGGATTGTCTATCATTTGGAATTCAGCTCATGAAAGTCCCGAAATACCACATTTCTTTGTTTTAGAGGATGTTAATTTATCAAGCCCCGAATGTTATGCGCGTCCATTACTTGATGTTATTGCTAATATAAGAAGTAAGATTCCTTTTGCTGAAACAAGTTACCCAAATAATCTTATCATTTTTGCAACAAAAGCCTCAAGTCAAAATCCAACAATCGGTCTAAAGCTCTATAAAGAAACGTTTCCTGATTGGGGTAGCATTGCCTATAAAAACGATATAGATAGGATTAGCAGTAAGGTTTTTGGCCTAACAAACGGTAAAATTGATTCAACAATATTTTCATTTGATAATCTGGAGTCTGATATTGAAGATATTAAAAATTCGGTAAGTTCTGAATATGAAAAACTATTCGATGAAGAATGACAACTAACATGGAGGAATTACAGGCTCTTTTCTTAAAATGGTTTAAGTGTTACGAAAAACGTAACTTAAATCAAATACGTGTAGCTACTAAGAACCTTTTGGCAAGCTATGAATACGAAACAAAAAGCTCCTTGTTTAAGATTTTCTATCCTTTAGTTCGATATGGATTAATTGAATTTTGCGGTGATGGAACTTATACACCGAGCAGCCCAATTTTATTATTTTACCCTGACAATAAGGCGGTTGGAATAAATTTGAACTCTGTTCAAATTGAAAAATTAAAAAACAGGTCTCAATCATACACAATTGATAGATTTGGAATTGTGCGATTTACAGCTACGGAAAATGAATTAGTAACTTTTTCAAATGAAATTGACATAAATTCCTCAAAACCGAATACAGCTGAATATCTTAGTAATTTTCCAAAAATTAAAAACATAATCACTGATTTTGATAAAGTTTATTCTTCAGATTTATTTGAATATTTCGACATTGAAAGTAGAAAATGGGAAAAAACTCAAAAAGAGAGTTTCGGTTTATGCAGAAATTCTGAAATTGCACAGAAATATTACTTTATTGAAAATGGGGCAACTTATTCAATACCAACAAACGCACAGAATCCGGATGCGAGACCAATTGTAGAAACTTATATTTATTGTAAGCAAACAAGCTTTAAATATAACTCCAATACAAAAGAATTGAATGTAGGAAACATCAATTTACCCATTTTAATTGAACGAGTATTGCGATTAGCATCAGTGTTTGATACAACTGTCTACACTAAAGAATACAATAATCAAATCTACAGCAACATAACTACAAAAACAGTTTTGCAATTAGACCGAATTTTTGATACCAAAACCGAAATAATATGAATAATCCGATTAAAGTTTGGCGTGAATTAAAAGATACTTACATTCGTTACATTGAAAGTGGTTTGCCACTTTCGGAGAGCTACTATAATAAAGAAAGACGGAAGTTGTATGACGAACCAGAAGCAATTTGCCAGCCCCCAATCATTGAATTAGTTCCACGCTACGAAGAAACAAAAACTCTTACAGAAGTTTGCACAGAAAACAATATTAATTTAGAATTTGCTGATTTTGCAAAATGTGGGCTTTTCCCAAATGTTGGTGGTAAAGAGCGAAAACTGTACAAACATCAGGAAGAAGCAATTGTAGAGGCTGTAAAAAAACGCAAACACATTGTTGCTACAACTGGCACTGGATCAGGGAAAACTGAATGTTTCTTACTTCCTGTTATTGCAGACTTAGTCAAAGAATCAGAAAAATGGGGAAATGACAGACATAGAGCAATGCGAACGTTAATTCTTTATCCTCTAAATGCTTTAGCTGAAGATCAAATGATACGATTGAGAAAATCGCTTAATAGCATTAATGTTGATAATTGCGGTGCTCGAAATTGGTTAGATAAAAACAGAAATGGTCATCGTTTTTATTTTGGCAGATACACTGGCAAAACGCCTGTAAGTGGAAAAAAAGGTAAAGCAGACGACAAATACAAAAAAGAAAAGGAAAATCATATTGTTGATTGGGAAGGTGCAAAAAAATCAGGCAACGAAGATTTATTATATCATATACCGTGCATGGATATTGACTCAGCCGAGATGTGGGATAGATGGAGTATGCAAACAGCACCGCCAGATATATTGATTACAAATTATAGCATGCTCAATATTATGCTCCTAAGGAAGCAGGAAGATGCTATATTCGAAAAAACCAAAGAGTGGCTTGCACAAAGTACCGAGAATATTTTTCATTTAGTTGTAGATGAAATGCACACATACAGAGGAACTTCAGGTACTGAGGTTGCTTACTTACTACGTCTATTACTCGACAAATTAGGGCTACACCCAGACCACCCACAAGTTCAGTTTTTGTCTTCAAGTGCTTCTATGCAAGAAGGAGAAAGAACCAAGAATTATTTGTGTAGTTTTTTTGGAGTAAAGTTAGAAAATTATGTTGATAAATTTTCGTTACTTAAAAACCCTCCACATGTAACAATTGAAAATCGCCCACAAATTACACTACCGTTTAATGAATTAATTGCCTTCAAAGAAATATACGATTCATCTGGATTAGAAAAAGCAGTTGAAAATATATTTGAAACTACTTATTGTTCTTCAGTTGTTGATTTTGTTAAGAAATTTTGTGTTGTAGATTCATTGAAATACACAATGCAAGACAGTGATAAAAGAGTCATCGCAACAAAAACTAATAATCTTTCAAGTTTACTGTTTGAAAATCAACCACATGAACTAGCTCAGAAAGCATTGGAAGCTCTTTTAATTATTCTTTGCGAAGCTAAAGAACAAAATGGAGTGGCAATTCAACCTATTAGAGCGCATTATTTTTTTAGAAACGTAGAAGGATTATGGGCATGTTCCAATCCTGAATGTACAGAGGTGAAAGAAGAATTTACTGATTCTGGCAGAACGATTGGTAAATTGTACCGTTCGCCTGGAGAATCTCTATGTAAATGTGGTAGTAAAATTTACGAAGTTTTAGTTTGTAGAGGTTGTGGGGAAATGTTCTTGACAGGTGTAAATTTGAGAGAAGGTTCAAAAAATTACATGGTTCACAGCAAATCTCATTTCAATAAAGATGAAAAAGAACTGGTTTTCTGGCCATCTAAGAAGATTGAGACCGGAAAAGATGATTCTCAATATTGGTATTTGACTAATCTAAACACTTCAAACGGAGGTTACAATAAAACTATATCTGGAACATCAAGTATTTTTGCGCCTGATAAAGACTACTTAGCAAAATATCCAAATACTTGTCCAAATTGTAATTTAAAGTTCCGAATTGACAATGAAAAATCTTTTACCCCAATTGCGAAGCATACAACTGGGGTTCAAAAGGTTAATCAAGTTATGGCGGATGCTCTAATGAGAGGTTTAAAAGAAAATGGAATAGATACTCCTAAATTGGTTTTATTTTCAGACAGCCGTCAAGCTGCCGCTAAATTGTCCGCAGGTATTGAACTAGACCATTATAGAGATGTACTTAGACAGTTTGTAATTAATTCCTTGGAAGATGAGGATGATGTTATCCTTTTGCTGAAAAAATTCAGGGAAGAAGGCACAAATTCATTTAATGAAATAGAAAAGGAACAATTTAGGGATCTCAGGAAAAATAACTTTTACAACAAGTTAATAAATCTCATTAGAGATGAGAAGGATAACCTTTTAGAAGATTCTGAGATTATGGAATTGACCAATTCTTTAAAAGGTCAACTTCCAAACCTCAAGAATATTGAAGATAAAGTTTGGCAAAAGTTAGCATTTATTGGAATAAATCCAGCAGGTCCTCATCCAACATTTAACACTAGATCTGATTCAGATTGGAAAAGTTTATTCAATTGGACTGTTGATACTGTTGAAAGAGTTGACTTCGGCAATGATACTCATTTCTTCAAAGCGATTCAAGATAAAAGTAGCATCGAGCAATTAGTTACGATATTCGCCCATAAGAAACGTTCATTCGAGGCTTTAAAGATAGGATATATCACATCCAATATCAAAGGTCTTGATGCAAAATTTTCAGAATTTATTAATGTTTGCATTCGTTTATTAGGTGAAAATTGGCGAATATATGGATACGATTCAGACTACGAGCGTAAAAGTTTTCCTCGTTCAATTATAAACTACGCAAAACATGTTTATGGTGATATAAATATTAAAGGCAAAAAACCTAATTTGGATAACCTTTATGATGTCTTAAAAACAAAAGAAATCATTAGCACGAATGAAATACTTCTTACGGGTAAGAACTTGTATTTCAAAAAAATGAAAGTTGGTGATTTCAAGTGGATATGCAGTAGATGTAAAACTGCACACTTACACCCTTCTTGTGGAGTTTGTTGCAATTGCTATAGCAAATCATTAACTAAAGAAGAAATTACAAAAGATGAATTGGAAAATTCAGACGATTATTATACTTACTTAACAAAATCTGCTGAACCTTACAGATTGCATTGTGAAGAATTAACTGGTCAGACTTCGAAAGGTGATTCAACCAAAAGACAACGGCTTTTCCAAGGTATTTTTCTGGAAAATGAAAATAAGATTGTAGATGAAATTGATTTATTGAGTGTTACAACTACAATGGAAGCTGGTGTAGATATTGGTTCTTTATCAGGTGTTATGTTGGGAAACGTACCACCTCAACGCTTTAATTATCAACAAAGAGTTGGTCGTGCTGGTCGTAGAGGAAATGCGCTTTCAATTGCCTTAACAGTCGCAAAAGCAAACAGCCACGACCAAACTCATTATTTTCAAACAGAAAGAATTGTTTCTTCTATACCTAAAGACCCTTATTTAGAGACTCAAAGTAGCGAAATCGCAGAACGAATGATAGTTAAGCAAGTACTTTATAAATCATTTGAAGGAATAGAGATAGATGATTTTTCTGATAATGTACATGGCGAATTTGGAAAGGGTTATCAATGGGAAATTAAACACAAAGATTTGGTTGCAAATTGGATTTCATGTAATTTTGATTCAATTGAAAAAATAATTAATTGTGTAGCTAAAGAAACTGAACTATCAAAATCTAACGAGCAAATAAAAGAGTTTATAACTGTAGAACTGATTGATAGAATTACAGAAGTTGTAAAAGATAATGTAAAATATCCGCAGGATGCATTAAGCGAAAAGCTTGCCAATGCAGGTTTATTACCTATGTTTGGTTTTCCAACACGAGTTAAGCTTCTATACCATTCAAAACCAAGCAAATTGCCAGCTACAGAAGTAGTAGATAGAAATGAAGATATAGCAATTAGCACCTTTGCTCCTGGGTGTGAAATAGTTAAAGACAAGGAGTTGTTAACAGCAGTTGGTTTTGTAACTTATAAATATGAAAACAGAATAGTTACAGAGAAGGAGGGTTTAAATGAGCTTCCTTCTCAAGTACTAGTTTGTGAAACTTGTGGTTTTACAACTTTAAACAACGATATTAACAGCAAATGTCCTGAATGCGAAAACGAAACAATTAAAAAGGTCAATGCATGTTCACCATTAGGGTATTGTATTGATTTTGAGAATGGAACAAAAGATTTTAATGGAAATTTTGATTATAATCCTGTATCTACTTCACTTTCGTTAGATGCAAACTCAAAATTGGAATCCGAATTTAAGGTTGAAAATCTAATTGTAAAGACAAATGTATCTCCTCGTGAAGGTATTGTACATATGATAAATGATAACAATGGTATGTTATTTAAAGTTGGGAAACTGAACAATACGAAGCAATTTGTAATGCGAAGTGCTTTTGATACAAAAAAACAGACTAACTTGAAGCTATATAATGAAAAAGATTTTGTTTTAATCTCATCAAAAACAACTGGTGTTTTGGCAGCATCAATTTCGTCTGTTAGTGAAGATATTGATTTATGCGTTACGGAAGGAAACAACTTTTTGGAGATACAAGCTGCATATATTTCTTGGGGATTTTTACTTCAAAAAGCAGTTTGCGATTTGTTGGATATTGATACGAATGAAATTGAAGTTGGATTTCATGTCAAGAAAAAACGAGGTGAAATTTTTTTAGTGGAACGGTTGGAAAATGGAGCAGGATATTGTAACCATTTAAGCGGCAGAGATGGTAAAGAAATACCATACAAAGCATTTATTGAACCATTTTTAAAAACGAGTGACTTTTATAAACACAAAGTTGGACACAAAGAAAGATGTTCAAGTTCTTGTTATGATTGTCTTAGAGACTACTTTAACCAGCAATATCATAGCATTTTAGATTGGAGATTAGGACTTGATTTGGCAAAACTATCAATAGATCAAAATGCAGAAATTGGCTTTAAAACTGAGTATTGGTCAGATTATTTTGAAAAACTTTATACCAGTTTCGAAAAACACAAACTGTATACAGATGGTATTGCAATTGTTGAAAACAGAGGTCGTAAGATATTAATTACACACCCTTTCTGGAGTGAATTATATATAAATTCGATTTTGGATAACATAGATGAAGAAATTAAACCTCTTAATATTATTCAAGTTAATAGAGAAATCCGTGATTAATTGACTCGGTCATTTTTTTATACTTGTGGAAGTTGGTTATAAAATTGATAATTTAAAATTAATCGCCCAAAAAGCAAAAAAAGCCACAGCAAGTTAGAGTAAAATTGAAGTTGTCTTGCAGTAGCTTTTATAGCTTTTTGATAATAGGCAGAGCGGTCACAGTACATTAGTTTCAGCTTTACGGCTAAGAAAAAAAGAGCCGATAAAGCAAAAACCAATGCACTGTAAGTTTATAATTGGCGGTTGTGGTATTTTGGAGTATGATTGTAAACCGCCAGTTTTAAGATGCAAAATTAGTAACCTTAAATATGTAATTTGCATTTTTATAGCAAATAATGAAATTAATATAGTGTTTTATCAAATTTAGTTATATCTTTGCATCGTAAATACAACTATAAAAAGATAAGATTATGATAAAAGAATTTAGTTTCGGGAATTATAGGTCATTCAAGGAAATCCAATCTTTGAATATGACTGCTTCAAAAATTAATGAGCTCAATGAGAATAATATAATTGTACTCAATGAAAAGCAATCTTTGCTTAAAAGCAAGGCCATTTATGGAGCAAATGCAAGCGGTAAAAGCAATATCGTAAAAGCTCTTGTAAGCTTCATTAAGATAATTAAAAATTCAGTGAAAGATGAAAAAGTACTTGACCTGATTGAGAATTTCAAATTATCTGTTGACACAGACAATGAACCCTCTTTTTTTCAACTTATTTTCGAAATAAATAAAATTCAATTCAGATATGGGTTTGAAGTTACTGACAAAGTAATTAAGAGCGAATGGCTGTTTGGCGTGCCAAACGAAAGAGAAGTTTGCTATTTTGTAAGAGAGAATAACACTATTAACGATATTAGCAAGCTTCATTTTGAGGAAGGTCATAAACTTTTATCAATTTATAATGACAGCGAAGGCGAAAATGAAGTATTTAGAAGCAATTCTTTGTTTTTATCAGCCGTTGCAGCCATGAATGGTAAATTATCTAAACAAATCTCTAACGCGATTTCTTCAATTACAGTACTTAGTGGTTTGCAAGACAAACAGTTATATAACATTTCCGGCACGAACCTAAGAAATGAAGAAACAAAGAATAAAATCACCGATTTTCTAAAAATTGCAGATGTTGGAATTAATTCTTTAGATATTATTGAGGTGACAAATGATGAATTAATTAAAGATGCTCCAGCTGAATTAATCAAGAAATTAGAGCAAGGAAATAAGATTGGTTTAGTTATTTCGACACACGATAAGTTCAATTCAGAAAAAGAAAAAATTGGAGAAGCGAACCTACAATTTTTATCCTCGCAGTCGGAAGGGACATTGAAAATGTTTGAAATTAGTTCATTTCTTATTCAAGCAATCGAAAATGGAGAGACATTGGTTATTGATGAATTTGATGCAAGATTACACCCATTAATCTCTAAAAAAATTGTCGAATTATTTAATTCACAAGGAAATCGTTCGGCACAATTAATCTTTATAACACATGATACCAATTTGTTATCGGCAGATTTGCTGAGACGTGACCAAATTGATTTTGTAGAAAAAGATAAATACGGTGAAAGTCATTTGTACTCATTGGTACAATTTAAAGGCATAAGGAACTCAGCTTCTTTCGAGAAAGATTATATTAAAGGGAAATATGGTGCAATCCCATTTTTAGGCGATTTTAATCAACTTTTTAAAAATGAGAAAGATGCCTAAGAAACAAACCTATATCAAAAAGACAGATTTAAAAGGTCAAAAACCTTGGTTAAAGAAAGTAAACGCTTCCGAATATAAGATTGAAACAGTAGTTCCAAATAAGACAATTCTAATTGTTTGCGAAGGACAAACCGAAGAATTGTATTTCAAGTCATTTCTTGTTTCGACCTTGACAGTTAAGCTGTTTTCATTGGGACAATCGAAACTTCAATTAGTTGAAAACACGCAAAGAATTCAACAAATTGAGCAATGTGACGAGGTCTGGTGTGTTTATGATTTGGACATAAAGCTTGATGTAGCAAACTGTATTCCTGACTTTGACAATTCCATTGCCAAAGCTAAAGAGTTGGGTTATAATGTAGCTTACTCAAACGATGCGTTTGAGCTGTGGTTTTATTTACACTACCAATATACAGACAATGAGAATCATAGAACATTCTATTATGAACAATTAAGTAAGTTCTGGGGTATTAATTACGAGAAAGTTGGCAAAAAATGGAAATTCTGTACAGAGAATTATAAACGTTTGCAAGACGACCCACGAGCAGACCAAAAAGAGGCAATAAACAGAGCAGAGAAACTGTTTTTGGCAAAACAGGAACTGCAATATCACAAGCAAAATCCGGTAACACTTGTATATGAACTGGTTAAAGTGCTGAATGAAAACTTGAAGAAATAAAACATTTCAGTTCTTACTGACTCGACAGTTAACTAAATAAGCTTGAAGTAAAAGACTGAAAAACAGAAAGAAAACAAAAAGAAACTAACAAAACCAATTCTATACAACCAATGCACGATTTGGTAACACACGTCTATGTGCAATAGCCTAATTCGTAGCATTTTGGAGGTTCATCACCCGCATTCACTTCATCGTAGTGCGACAGTTAAAGCTCCCGCAAATCGGCTACATGCACATAGTCTCGGTCGTTACCAAACATGCAAAGAAAAAAGAAAAAGCAGAGCATTCATGCGTATTTAACACGACTTTTGACAATTTAAAATTTTCAAGAACTGAAAGAAAAAATAATAATTCAAATGGAAGTTCACAACTGAATTTCCATTTTTTAGTTTTAAAACAGAAAAACAAATGACTTCAAAAACATTTTCTATCTAGTCGACCCTTAAAAAGCATATAAGCTAAAGATTATCAATAAAATATCTCAAAAAAGTATTGTGTATATTTGCAAGATTAAGTATATTTGATGCGTAATTCTTGCAAATATATTATGCTATCAAAGAAGAAAACGAATAATCAGGGGAGCTTATTTTTGAAATTAGAAGATATGCTCAATCAACGTCATCCGATTTATATTTTATCGAATAAAGTAGATTGGAAATTGTTTGACGAATCGTTTAAGGAACTGTATTGTGAAAACAATGGTCGCCCGGCAAAACCTATCCGATTGATGGTTGGATTGTTGATATTGAAGCATTTACGTAATGTTTCCGACGAAAGTGTCGTTGAACAATGGAGTGAAAATGTTTACTATCAGTATTTCTGCGGTGAAACTGAGTTTATCCCTGTAGAGCCATGTGAAGCCTCGGAATTAGTTCATTTTCGCCATCGGATTGGAGAGGCGGGTATTGAATTGATATTCAAAGAAAGTATTCGTATTAACGGCAAAGACAGCAATGAATCAAGTGCGAGCATTGATACCACTGTTCAGGAGAAAAATATCACATTTCCTACTGACAGTAAATTGCATCGAAGAATCATAGATAAATGCAAAAAGATAGCCGAAAAAGAGAATTTACCAGTTCGTCAAAGCTATACACGTACATTGAAGAAATTGAGTTTAGACCAACGCTTTAGGAATCATCCACGAAATAAATGGAAAGCACGAAAGGCGGATAGAAAGGAAAAAACAATAGCAGGTAGATTGGTTCGTGAATTAGAGCGAAACTTAACGCCAAATTCAAAATATGCTTTTGATATTGAGATGTTTAACAGAATATTAGCTCAGAAAAAGAACGGTAAAAACAAGATATATTCTGTACATGAACCAGATGTACAATGTATTTCAAAAGGCAAAGAACACAAGAAATATGAGTTTGGGAACAAGGTATCAATCATTTATACCCAAACTACAGGGGTTATTATCGGAGCGTTGGGCTTTAGAAATCCGTATGACGGACACACTATAGAACCAGCACTTGAACAAACTCAGAGGTTATTGGGAAAAGCAACAATAAAGACATTGATTGGAGACAGAGGTTACAAAGGGAAAAGACAAATTAACGATACGACAATCGAAATACCAAAACCTTTCAGTAACAGTAAACAGACTCAATATCAGCAAAATAAGCTAAAGAAGCAATTTAGAAGAAGAGCCGCCATAGAACCCATTAACGGTCATTTAAAAACAGACCACCGCTTAAATCGTAATTTCTACAAAGGAATTACAGGCGATAATATTAATGTGATGCTTGCAGCAGCTGCATTTAACTTCAAAAGGATGATGAATAAATGGAAATCATCTTTTTGTGACCTATTGGAAAACTATTATTGTGTAATAAAATTAATTGTTAAATTCAAAAATAGGACCCTTTTTGAATTTAAACTGAGTTTTTAAGGGTCGACTATCTATTCCTTAAAAATTTATTTTAACTTTGGGATTTTATTTTATCATTTCCTTGAAATTTGAATAAATATGGACAATTTAATTTTTAAATGGCGAGATGAACTTATTCAGGTAAATCCCGAAGATATTGTTTATTTTCAGGCAGATGGCAATTATTCTGTTATGTTTCTTGCTTCACGAAAAGAGCAATTGTTGACAATGAATCTGTCAAAAGTGCAACTGATACTTGAAGAACAATTAGGTATACAATCAAAACTGTTTGAAAGAGTAGGTAGAGATTTGATTATCAGAAAGGCATTTATATACTCTATTCAGACTTTACGCAAAAAACTAATACTATCTATCCCCAATAGCGATAAGTTCTTTGAGTTGGAGGTTTCAAAGGATGCTCTGAAAAAGCTAAAAGAATCACAGGAGGAGAAACCTAATAATAAATTAAACCAAATTCAGCTTCGTGACTTACAGACCCGTAAAATCTATCCACTTCATTTAGGTCATAACCGTTTTGGTAGAAAATCAAATTCAACTGAATGTGAACATCCTATTGATAATGGGGACAGTAAAATCAGCCGATTACATTTTGATATTATTGTTTTTCAACCTTTACCAGAAGCGATTTCTGAGTTTTATGTGCAAGACCTGAATAGTGCAAACAGTACGTTTCATAATGAGAATCGAGTTTCTTCTGAGAATCCAGAAGCAATAAATATAGGAGCAAAGATTAAAGCAGGAAATACAGAGTTTATATTGGAATTTGCGGATTTGGATAAAACAGAAATTATGTAATCAATCATTTCATACAAAAATCAGGGCAATTCATACAAAATCAAAAAACATACAATGAATCATCATTTTAACAACTTACTTTTGCATTGTAATATAAACAATTAAAACAAAATAAGATGAAAAAAATGATTTTAATGGCACTTTTGTTTTCCGGCACATTATCAGCTTCGGCTGAGGAATTGACAATGAAAGAACTTATTGCGAAAGCAACTTCGAGCGAAACGATTCAGAAAGTGAAAGACTATTTAACAACACCTTCAATTTCAAAAATTGTGGAAGAGCTAAATTCTGATCTCAAGTTTGATTTTCAATCCGGTAAATTAGTTGTAATTTCGCAATCAAATTTCAATTACATTAAGGTAAATGGGAAAATACTTCCTAAAAAAGCATCAGTTAAAGTTGAAGCTTTTGGTTTAGGAGTTAAAATTTCGAAGAAAGCTGGGACATTTACTGTTGAAAAAATTTAAAGCAGCAATATATCATTTGGGAGCAATTAAAAAAACTCCCTTTTGATATAGTAAGTGCATAAACTGAAATATTCTTATTCTCAATAAAAGTAACACGGTATGGAACTACCTTCAAACACAATCCTTCAAAACGGTAAATACAAAATTGTTAAAAAAATCGGACAAGGTGGTTTTGGTATTGCTTATAGAGCATATCATCAAGGACTTCAAACCGAGGTTTGTATCAAAGAATTCTTTTACAGCGATTTATGTGAAAGAGTCAAAGATTCTTCACAAGTTACAATTATCTCCGCTTCAGACGATAAGATACGATTGGTGGATTCTCTCAAAAAAAAGTTCACAAAAGAAGCACAACGCTTGGCAAGATTTCAACACCCAAATATTGTTCTGGTAACGGATAATTTCGAGGAAAATAACACGGCTTATTTCGTTATGGAATTTTTGGATGGTGGATCATTGGAGGATTTGATAAAGCGAGATGGTGCAATGAGCGAGCAAAAAGCTAAATCACTTATCCTGCCAATAATTGATTCGATGGATGCCGTACATAAAAAGGATTTGTTGCATCTTGATATTAAACCGGCAAATATTATGCTTCGCCAAAACCTATCACCTGTATTGATTGATTTTGGCATTTCGAAATACTTGGAAATAGCTAATGTTAATACAACAACAGCGCCTATTGGTATTTCTAAAGGATTTGCGCCTTTGGAGCAATACGGAGGAAGCATTTCCGATTTCTCAAAAGCCACAGATATTTACAGTTTGTGTGCTACCATTTATAATATGGTTACGGGTATAACACCACCCGAACCGCTACAAATGATAAACAGTGGTTTTAAAACTCCACGCGAATTGCGTCCACAACTTACAGAGAACTTTAATGCTGCAATTCTCAAAGGACTTGCCACTAAAGCTGTGGATAGACAACAATCTATATCCCAATTAATGGATGAAATAAATCAAATAAAGGTTCACAAAGAAACCGTTTTTAGTGAATCCGTTAAACAACTCACAAAAACATATCAATTAAAATTAGAAAGATATAAAAACATTGCTAGTTTTTACGATGGATTAGCAAGTGTGGAGTTTGATGGGAAATGGGGTTTCATTGATAAAAATGGAAATGAAGTAATAAAATGTAAATATGATGAAGTATCAAATTTCTCTGAAGGAATGGCAGCAGCAAGTTTTGATAAGTGGTGGGGCTATATTGATAAACAAGGAAATGAAGTAATCCCATTTATGTATTCAATTGCTAATGATTTTCATGAAGGTTTGGCATCTGTAGGATTAGGAAATCCCTTTGAACAAAAACTACCAAAAGACCACGAGTATGGATATTTAAATAAAAAAGGAGATTTAATTATTAAAGTCAAAGGAGGTGCGGATGTTTTTTCAGATGGACTTGCTAAAATTGGGTTTATTTTTAATTGCGAATACATTGATAAAACAGGGACTATTATAATTCCTCGTAAATATTATAGATCTGGAGATTTTTCAGAAGGCAAAGCATATATTTGTAAGAAAAAAGGAATTATTGTAAAGAAAGAAAAGTATGGTTTTATGGATAAACATGGAAATGAAATAATTAAATGTATCTATGAAAGTGCTGGCGATTTTTCTGAAGGTTTTGCACCTGTTAAAAAAGATGGTAAATATGGCTTCATAAATCATGCAGGCATAGAAGTTATCTCATTTGAATTTGATTTTGCAACGCCATTTTCAGAAGACCTTGCGAGCATTGAGATTAACGGTAAATATGGTTTTATAGACAAAAAAGGATTCAATACAATACCTTGTGAATATGATTCAGTAGAGGATTTCCATGAAGGTCTTGCAAGTGTTTGGTTAAACGAAAAGTGTGGTGTTATTAACAAAAATGGACAAATTGTAATCCCCTTCAAATATAATTATATCTCTAACTTTTATGAGAACAGAGCAGTAGTTAAAATTAAGGGTTGTTATAGCATTATAGATAACAGAGGGAAAGTCGTATTAGAATAATATACTCAGATAAACATATGACATATATCCAATCCTTAACAGGCGGTCGTTCTGAAAACCAGGATTTCTACGGCACAGCAAAAACTCCCTATGGTGAATTAATCGTTGTCTGCGATGGTATGGGCGGACACAATGGCGGACGGCATGCAGCTGAGGTTGCTGTGCAAACTATTATTGAAGAAGTCTCAATAAAAAAGGATGAAAACCCTGTATCAACTTTGCAATCAGCTATAGAAAAAGCAAGTAAAACGATTTGGAACGAAAGCCAAGTAAATAGAAACCTGAAAGGAATGGGAACCACGGTCGTAGCACTATTGCTAACACCAGAAAAAGCCATTAGCTGTCATGTAGGCGACAGTCGTATATATCAGGTTCGTAATGGCGAAATTCTATTCAGGACATACGACCATTCACATGTTTTCGAAATGGTAAAAGCCGGTTTGATTACCGAAGAACAAGCCCGATTATCCGAAAAATCGAATATAATAACACGAGCTTTAGGAATAAGACCTACGGTTGAAATTGAAATTACCAATAATTTATCGTATCAAAAAGGTGACCGTTTTTTGTTATGTACAGATGGAATTTGCGGAATGATTCCCGAAAGTGAACTCGTTAAAATGATGATTGAAAAAGGAAATGTGGAAACGGTAGTTTCTAATTTAGTGAAAAAAATTGATGCCATTGGAAAAGCACATGGTGGAAAACACGACAATCTGACTGCGGCATTGATTGAAATTGAAACTAATTCTACTTTGCAACAGTCGGAAGTTCAACAATCGGGTTCAACCAAAAAACGACCAACAATACTAGGGAAACGATTGATTTATTTGTTGTTAATATTACTTTTGGGTTCATTGGCACTAAATGCGTATTTTGTAATGCAAAAAAAAATGGAGGAGAAAGCAATTGAAAATATAGAAATAAAGAAGAATGTTATCAAGCAAATACAAAAAGTAACCCCACAAACTGCCGATACTACAACCACTAAACTCAACAAGAAATGAAAATATACAAAATTGGACGAAATCCTGATTACGACATAGTTATAGATGATCAGAATATGCGCATTAGCCGTTATCATGCAACCTTAACTGTACATGATAATGGAACAATAACGATAAATGACAAAAGTACAAACGGAACGTATGTTAATGGAGTAAAAATAAAACCCCAAATAGAAACAGTTGTTTATACTTCTGATAGTATTGTATTTGCGAAAACGGCTCAGTTAGATTGGAATTTGATTTCAAAATCAAACTATCAGAGACCGACTTATGTTGCAACAGAACCACAAAAGCCAATTTATTCAGCTGCGCCACAAAAGGGTAAAGGTAATTCAACCATGAAAACAATTGGCTGGATACTGATTGCAATTGGAATAATCGGGATATTTAATACTGGGATTAGTTTCACTTTTGAAGGAATTTGTGCTGTTTCAGTTCCTATTATTGGTGGAATAATACTAATAGTTAGAGCTAAAAATAAAGAATAATGCTTCAATAAACACTTATTTCTAAAATAAGATAGATATGACTCAAGAAGAATTCCACAAGCGTTATCAATATAGTCCTGCATCAGATTTGTTAGGAGAAGGTGGCTTTGGTAAAGTATTTAAAGCTTATGACAATCACCTTGACAAATGGGTAGCTATTAAAATGGCTGAAGTAAAGTCTGGGTTGGAACATGTTCGGTTAAATCACGAAGTAGAAATAGTGAATAAACTACCTACCCACCCCAATATCGCAAAATATGATGAGTGTTATACCTTCTCATCTTTCACAGGTGAGTATGACTTTGCTGTTTTGCAATATTACGAATCAGGTAATCTTCAACAGTTATTAGAGACCAAACAACTCTCCAAGCAGCAAAAAGATTCAATATTACGTCAGATATTGGCTGGAATAGAGTTCCTGCATAATCAGGGTATTATCCATCGGGATTTGAAACCACAAAATATCCTAATCGTAAACCGAAACGGTGAATATATTCCCAAAATTACTGATTTCGGGATTAGTAAAAGATTAGATGTCAATAAAAGCTCTGTTTTTACAAACTCATTAGCAGGCGTGGGTACGTTAGCTTATGCATCACCAGAACAACTACGTGGACAGACGATAAAGAAAAATACCGATTTATGGAGTTTTGGAGTAATTGTGTGTTGGATATTTACTGGAAAACTACCATTTACTTCTGGTAATCAAGCTGTAACGAGTGAAGCTGGACGAATTGAGTTATATAAGCAAATTATTGCTGGTGATGTTTCTGCATTAATTCAGCAATTACCTTCAGTCTGGAGTGAATTGGTAAAACAATGTATTATAGTTGACAATGAAAAAAGGATAAATAATGCTTTATATTGCCTTAATCTACTTTATGGAAAGATAAATCATTTTGAGAACAAGAAAACAGTCATAGAAAACAATACGGTTACCGACATTGACGGCAACGTTTATCAGACCGTAAAAATTGGAAGTCAGTTATGGATGGCTGAAAATTTAAAAGTGAGTAGATATCGAAATGGTGATTTGATTCCAAATATTAAGGATGATAACGAGTGGAAAGATTTAAAAAATGGTGCATGCTGCTATTACAACAACGAACCTAAATACATTGATAAATTGTATAATTGGTTTGCTGTGAATGACAAAAGAAATATCGCACCCATTGGATGGCATGTTGCAAATGATGATGAATGTACCTTGATAAAATATTATCTTGAAAATATAAACGAAAATATTATTGGTAAAGAGAAATTTGTTAAATCTCGTGGAGGTAAGCGAAATAATGAAGGGATGTTCGCTTTAAATCAAATTAATAGTTTTTGGAGTTCAAATGAAGGGGGAAATAATCCGATACCACTTGGAATTATTCAAATACCAGGTGATTTATGGAAAATAAAACAAGGCAATTCAACCCGCAATGCACATGGATTTAGTTTTGATGATTCCGTAGATTTAGATTTAACGCATTTTATCGATTTCACTGATAAAAAGTATGGATTATCAGTAAGGTGTGTAAAAGATAATAATCAAGAACCTAGCTCCGAAGAAGAAAGAATTATATCCACTGCGAAAGAACAAATCATAAGGAGAAAGAAAACCCCTATTAGATTATTTATTGCAATAATAGCTTCTATAATCATAATCTATGTAATTGGTATTATTTACTACTTAAGTACTAGTGAATCAATGAATAGTTATATTTATGGAATTGGTGGAGGAATTATATTCAGCTTTTTTTCAAAATGGATTGATTTTGACTAGCCCTGCAGATAATTATAAAATACTAATTTATGGATAAAAAAAATATGAAAGTCGAAAATGAGATAGCATATCATATACATAGACTTGGAAAATATGATGAATATTGGAAAAAGGGAGAAGAGATATCATTTGGGGAATCTGATACAAATATGGATAAATTAGATGAAAAAAGGAAGGAAGAATGTGAGAATTCATTTGAAGATATCCGTTTAAAGGATTATAGAACATGCCCGCCTCGCAATAAATGCCTATTTGTTTGTAATAAGAACAACATTCAAGAGTGGTATAATATATTGACTAAAGGAAAAGATGGCTCTAAATTGAAAGCAGTTAAGATATTCGAAGTCGAATTAACCGGAAATCTTTTTTGGGCAGATGCTTCAATATATGAAGATTATTGGAATAAGATAGATACAAAATCTATTATTGATTATTGGGAAGGCAAAGTAAATCAGAAGGATAAGGTTGAAGGACTTTTCGTTGGAAATGTAAGAATTATTGATGAATATGAGTCCAAAAACTTTGATGTAAAACTAACAAAAGTTGTAACTGTAAAAATCAAAACACCAACCGAAGAAGTAAATAACAGTGAATTTTTCGATTTCGATAATTGATAATATCATTGCTTACAAATGAGAAAGTAATTGATTACTGAGGTGTTACTTTTCTAATTTTCATAGTACAATGGTTCAACGAATCTTTTTTCTTTTCTTCAAATATTTCATGCATTTCTTTTTGATTAATTGATTATAAATATAATAAAAATATGAATGATTCATTTTTAATATTTCTGGTATTTGTTGGAGCTGGATATTTTTTTTGGTTTGCCACAGTTGGTGCAGGTAGGTCGTTGGGTAAGAAAAAGATGTGTCCATATTGTCGTAAACACGGAATGAAGGCAAAAGGCGGTGGTTATTACTTAAATGGGAAAAGAGTTTCCGACTGGGAATGTCCTCATTGTGGGCGTCAGTTTACAAATTAGATGTTTGCAAATTCAGAAAAATAAGAACATAACATTCCTAATTATTTGCAATTTGCGAATCGCAAATATCATTCAAAATGGAAAAATATATCGTTTCATTATTATCAGTTATTTTGCTTTACAGTTGTAACACTACGGCTAAACCAAAAACAATACAAGCAATGGTTAAAACCTTTACAGATATTTATATAATTCCACTAGATAATGTTGATTCACAATCTGCTGAATGATGCCAATAATGTGATGAAGCAAATTGATAAGGAAGAAATTAAGTTATATTGAAATCCATACAATATTGTTAAAATATACATTTGATTCTGATAAATATATTGAGAAAATTATGGATGAATATTATCTTCCAATTTGTGAAAAGTATAAAGAGATTTTGTCCACCAAAGAAAATTAGAAATTAGGTATAAGCGGTTAGACCGCCCAGTTTTCGGCAAAACATATTAACTTTGTCGAATGGAAAAAAGAGAACGATTTATTGGACTGAATTCAATTAAGTTTACGCTTAGGTTTTATCAAGACGAGAT
>Ga0247844_1003677_pt1 | contig 22111 bp, 29 predicted proteins | sample LaCtaG_FD_192421 | JGI IMG/M metagenome (GOLD analysis project Ga0247844, IMG submission 192421) | Freshwater microbial communities from meromictic Lake La Cruz, Castile-La Mancha, Spain - LaCruzMarch201714.5m_1 | ecosystem: Environmental > Aquatic > Freshwater > Lake | place: Spain: Castile-La... | reverse complement strand
CCTTGGCCGCCGAGGTTGATGCCCAGCCAGATATGTTCGCAGACCCTTCGGAAGACTTCGATGCCGAGTGCGGGCTGATCTGCGTCTTCTCTGAACCCGACAAGGAGGAGCCATGACCGTGCCATATCGCAAACCATGCTCCAGCCCATTCGATTTAGTGCAAACCATCTTCGCCGAAGCCGAGCGGCGCGGAATGTCAGTGCATGACGTTTCAAATCGTTCAGGCTACGGAGAAAACGCAATCAGGGCATTGCGAAACCCACTGGTCAGAGGTGACGGACTAAGCCCATCAATGCGGATGATGATCGACATAGCCCAATCTGTCGGGCTCAAGATCGTGGCGGTGCCAATCAAGGGAAAACACCATGAGTGAAGAATGGACCAAGGCCGAAGAAGCCGAGCTCAAAAAGCTCTGGGAAGTCCAAGGCAAAACCGCAACGCAAGTTGGGGAGATATTGAAGTGCACCCGAAACGCAGTCATCGGCAAGGTGCAGCGCATGAAACTGGTGAAGCGAAAGCCCAAAGCCGTAAAAGTGGCCATCAAAGCCATCAAAGCCGTCACGCCGAAAGGCAACAATGGAGCAGCCGGTAAAAGCCGGGGCATGATTGAAGCCGTACGCAAGGCCAGAGAGGAACAGGTCAAACCGCCCAACTTCCCGCAGCCAGCATCCAGCTATCTGCTCACCGGATCACGATGGGGCGCATTGCCCGGCACAACGCCCTACAGCCTGGAAGACCTGCCGCGCGATGGTTGCCGCTGGCCGATCGGTGATGCCCCGCCATACACATTCTGCGGCTGCAAGGCACAAGACAAATCAAGCTATTGCGCCGCGCACAGAGCCCGCGCCTATTACCCCGGAACGCCATCCGAAAAGAGCGCGCTCAAATCCGCTTGGTCGGCGGTCAAAAACGAACGCCGCATTGAGGAGCCAGCATGAGGAAGCCGATCACCGCACGAGATCCGATTCTTCGCGCCATCTTTGCCGAAGCCGACAAAATCGGTATACCGATGGCTGCACTGGCAAATGCGTCCGGGCTCAATCACTACGCCATAACCAAAATGCGCCGGCCAGATTATGAACGGTATGGCGTTAGGGCACAAAGCCTATATTGTCTGGCCGAAGCGCTAGGCATGGAAATCATCATTCGCCACAAGAGGGAACCAGAATGAGCAACGCAATCACCGCAATGGTAACAGCCCTGTTTTCCGATCCTCAACTATGGGCCGGAATCGACATTGGGACGACGGAGGGATCGTCCAGGATGCTAGTCGAGCAACACGCCGGATTCGGCCCCGGCATCCTCGTTCTCCGATTGGACGCGGAACCAAACGGCGAATATTTTTTTGGCCTCGAAGATTACAACGAGGCGCGCAAGCTGGCCGAGGCACTAAACGCATGGGCCGACTTTGCCGAGCTCGAATACGAAAAGGAAAGCACCAGGTTGAATGAGGAATACAACCGGGCGAGGGCTGGGGAATGAGCTCCACGACCGGACAAAATCCCAACTATAAAATGGTCAGGACGACTGACCTAATCCCGTATGCCCGCAACAGCCGCACGCACTCCGAGGCGCAGGTCGCCAAGATCGCAGCATCCATCAAAGAGTTCGGGTTTCTAAACCCGATCATCATTGACGGCGAAAGCGGGATCATTGCCGGGCATGGCCGCGTTATGGCCGCGAACAAGCTGGGGCTGCAATCCGTCCCATGCATCGAGGCAGTTCACCTTAGTGAGGCGCAAAAGCGGGCTTACGTTATTGCGGACAATCGGCTGGCGCTCGATGCCGGCTGGGACAACCACCTGCTTAAGATCGAATTGCAGGACCTGGACGCTAACGGCTTCGACCTATCGTTGACCGGCTTTGAGGTGGGGGAGCTAACAGCCCTATTCGATCAACCGGAGTTCGCGCCAGGCACTGAGGACGATCAAGGCAAGCTAGATGAGCTTTCGCCAAAGATGGTGCAATGCCCACACTGCGGGCAAGAATACGACTTGAGGGAACATGGGCAAGGTTGAGCTTTGCATTGACTGGGCCACGCATGAGGCAGCGAAGTATGCCTGCGAGCATTGGCATTATAGCGGGTGTCTTCCAGGTTCCAACAAATGCTTATTCGTTGGAGTGTGGGAGGACAAAAAATACACTGGTGTAGTGATATTTAGCCCAGGTGCAACACCTAGTCTAGGTGCGACTTATGGTTTGGTGCAGACATCTTGCACTGAACTTGTGAGGATTGCCCTTACTAATCACAAGAGCGAAGTTTCCAGGATTGTTGCGATTGCGCTAAAATTTCTAAAATCAAGAAGTCCGGGGATTAGACTAGTTGTGAGTTTCGCTGATCCACAGCAAAGCCATCATGGTGGTGTCTATCAAGCTGGAAATTGGATTTACACAGGAACATCCTCTGCAAATTCCGTTTGGCAAGACCCAAGTGGAAAAATTATACATCCGCGTTCATTAACTGCATCAGATTTTAATGGAGGAAAAAAGAAAAGCCCTCCGGTAGGGAGTAAGAAGATAAAACTACCCGGCAAGCACCGCTACCTCATGCCGCTTGACGACGAAATGCGAAAGCAGGTATTGCCGTTAGCGAAGCCTTACCCCAAGCGTGTGAAGCAAGCGATGGCTTCCGTCCAGGAAGCACAGCGGCAGGGTAGCACTGACCCACACGCTCCATTCCCGCAGGCTATCAATGGCTAACATCGCACACGCCCCATCGAACGAATCCCGCCAGCTGGTGCAGCTGCACGCGACCGTAGGAACGCCATTCGGGACTATCGCACGGCTGCTCGACATCGACCACAAAACGCTCGACAAGTACTATCGCAACGAGCTCGACCTCGCCATATCGCAGGCTAACGCCACGATCGGCGGCGCCCTGTTCAACAAGGCGAAGGGCGGCGACACCGCGGCAATGATATTCTGGCTCAAGACCCGAGCGCGATGGCGTGAAACGCTGGACATATCAAACGAGGACGGCTCGCTAAAGCCGGAAGCCACGCAGGCCGCCGTCCTAGCAGCGCTCGCTAAAATTTACGATGACACCTGATGAAATCGGCAAGGCCCGCCAGCGGCTTTACCCATTCACGCGCACCATGTTCCTCGCCCGGCGAGGCGTGCCAATGCTCGACAACTGGCATCAGCGCAAAATCTGCCAATCGCTGGAGCAGGTCTTGCTCGGTCGCATCAATCGGCTGCTGATCAACGTTCCGCCACGATCCGGCAAAACCGAAACGGCAGTCAAGTCGTTCATCGGCTGGGGCATGGGCATGTTCCCGGATTCGGAGTTCATCCACGCCAGCTATTCAAAGCGACTCGCCACATCGAACACCTACGAGGTGCGCGCCATGATGCAAAACAAGACCTACAAAGAAATCTTCCCGTGGACCGCGCTTCAGGACGACAGCAAGGCCCGTGATGAGTTTCGCACCGCGCACGGCGGAATCGTCTACGCAACCGGCGCCGATGGCACGATCACCGGCTACGGCGCAGGCAAGATGCGACCTGGCTTTGGCGGGGCAATCATCATTGACGATCCGCATAAGGCCGGCGATGCCAACAGCTCTGTCATGCGGAAGAACGTCATAGACTGGTATCAGCAGACGATGGAAAGCCGGCTGAACAAGCGCAGCGATCCAATCATCATCATCATGCAGAGGCTACACGAGGACGACCTATCGGGCTGGCTGCTCGGCGGTGGGTCCGGGGAGAAGTGGAACCACATCAACATTCCAGCGCGCACCGATGAAGGAACATCGTTCTGGCCGGAGCAGTTCCCGGACGAAATGCTCGACCGGCTGGAATCGTCGTCGCCGTACGTGTTCGCCGGGCAATACATGCAACACCCATCACCCCTAGGCGGCGGCTTGTTCCGCGATAGCTGGTGGCGATACCTGGCGGCTCCGCCTCCCATCCAGTGGCGCACCATCTACGCCGACACCGCGCAAAAGACGGCTGACCATAACGACTATTCCGTCTTTCAATGTTGGGGCTACAGCGTCACCGGGCAGGCAGTCATGCTCGACATGATCCGCGGCAAGTGGGAGGCGCCAGAGCTCGAAGCGATGGCCCGCGCCTTCTGGGCCAAGCATAAGGCGGTCCAGAACCAAGGCACCCTGCGCGCGATGAAGGTGGAAGATAAGGTAAGCGGCACTGGCCTAATTCAAACGCTCAAGCGCGAGGGCATCCCCATCATCGGCATAAAACGAAATGTCGACAAAATCACTAGAGCATTCGACGCCGCGCCATTGATAGAAAGCGGCAATGTGATCCTCATGCAAGACGTTCCGCACTTGACAGACTTCATCTCTGAGGCGTCCACCTTCCCGAATGCGGCGCATGATGATATGATAGACGCTGCAATGTCCGCTATTGGCGATATCCTGCAACAAACCATCGCGCCTGCGATCAGAACACTTTGAGGCCACGCATGGGCTTTTTCGACCGCTTCCGGCGCCGTGAGACCAAAGAGAGTCGGGCCTCCGCTATCATGGTGGTCAACCCCGGTCAGCCCGCATGGTCGCCAAAAAACTATGAGGCCTTTGCCAAAGAGGCCTACGCTAAGAACGTCATCGCCTTTCAGTCCATAAACAAGATCGCCGAGGCCATCGCATCTATCAAGTTCAACGTGTTTCGTGGCCAGCAAGAACTGGTAGCGCATCCGCTGCTGGATTTGCTCGCCAAGCCTAACCCGCTCCAGTCCGGCACCGAGTACATCCGCGCCAAAGTGGGCTACCTGATGATCGCCGGCAATGGCTACGAGGAGCGCGTCAAAATCGGGCAGGATGTGCGCGAGCTTTACCAGCTCCGCCCCGATCGAATGAAGGTGGTTCCTTCGCCTGCCGGGATGCCGGCGGGATACGTCTACGCAGTCGGTGGGCGAACGATCACTTGGGACGTTGACCCGGCAACGCTAGACAGCGACGTGCGGCACCTCAAGCTATTCAACCCGATAGACGACTGGTACGGCATGAGCCCGATCGAGGCCGGCGCCTACTCTATCGACCAGCACAACGAAAGCATGGCGTGGATGCAGGCCCTGCTCCAGAACAGCGCTCGCCCATCCGGTGCGCTCGTTGTGTCGAATGGCAACTCACTGACCGACGATAATTTCAGCCGGCTCAAGTCGCAGATTGAGGAACAGTACAGCGGCAGCGGCAATGCAGGCCGCCCCATGCTGCTTGAGGGCGGGCTTGACTGGAAATCAATGGGCCTATCTCCAACCGACATGGGGATCATTGAGGCCAAGTACTCAGCGGCGCGCGATGTGGCGCTTGCCTTCGGCGTGCCACCGCAACTGCTCGGCATCCCCGGCGATAATACCTATTCCAACTATGCCGAGGCGCGGATGGCCTTCTGGGAGGATACCGTCCTCCCGCTGTTGGACATGATCGTGCAAGACTGGAACGCATGGCTGGCCGCACCCTATGGCGTTGAGCTTCGGCCCAACATCGACGACATTCCGGCAATCACCGACAAGCGAACCAAGCTCTGGGACATGGCGAATATGTCAACAGACCTGACCATAAACGAACGGCGGGCCATGAAGGGCTTCGAGCCGATCGAGGGCGGCGACGTTGTGCTGGTGTCAGCCGCGCAGGTGCCTCTAAACGATATGTCGGGCGGGGATACAACCATCCCAGCCGATCAAATCAAGGCGCTGGTCTATGGCGCGAAGGCTCATTAACCGCAATCGCAACAGCGAACAGCGGCAACAAAGTCTTCTACTTGATCGGCTCACCGTGCGCTTTCGTGGCCGCGTGCGTCGGGCAATCGCATCGGCCATGCGCGACATGATCAACCATTGGGAGCAAACCAGCGAAGTCGTCCTCCCGCGCGGGTACGTTGATCAGATCGAGGCTGCCTACCAGGCTATGGCGGCTGCATCCATTTCCGATTTCGCCAAGCGGATTACCGGCCAAGCAAAGAGCGAAAACATCCCGCTTGAGATCAAGGAATCTTTCGCCGAAACCATGACGCGATGGGCATTTGATTACATCCGCGCCGAAATGGTCCGCAAGCGCATTACCTCAATCGCCGACACCACACGCCAGCAGGTCGTTAACGCTATCGACCGGGGCTTCGCCGATGGGCTGGGCCAGGCTGGCGTTGCTACATACGTGCGCGGGCTGGTGCCTGAGTTCTCCCGCTATCGCGCCGAAATGATCGCGCGCACCGAAACGCATGGCGCGGCAAACTACGGCGCCGGTCGAGCCGCGCGCGAAACCAACCTGCCGCTTAAGCGCGAATGGATAGCGGCAGGCGATGAGCGCACGCGCGAAACGCACACTGAAGCCGATGGCCAAATCGTCGGAATGGATGAGCCGTTCACGGTCGGCGGCGCCAGCCTGATGTATCCCGGCGACCCAGACGGGCCAGCCGAGGAAGTCATCAACTGCCGATGCAGCGTCGGGTTTATCGTGGATGAAAGCAGGCTTTTTGACTAGCCGCGCGCATAGTGCTAATCTCTATCGGGTTTGAGGTGTTTTAACCAAGGCCAGACGGGTTTGAGGCCATGAACGACATTGCATACAAGAGCCTCTCGCTTGAGCTAAAGCGCGAGCCCGATGCGGACGGCAACTTCGAGGGCTATGCGTCCGTGTTCGGCGTTGTCGATCAGGGCATGGATGTTGTCGAGCGCGGCGCGTTTATGAAAACGCTTGGCCGGCGCAAGGTCAAAATGCTTTGGCAGCATGAAAAAGACAGCCCGATCGGCGTATGGGATGACATCCACGAAGACGAGCGCGGGCTATTTGTCAAAGGTCGGCTGCTGAAGGAAGTGGACAAGGGGCGCGAGGCAATGGCCTTGCTGCGCGCCGGCGCCATTGACAGCATGTCCATTGGATACCGCACCGTTGAAGCGATCGCCGAGGGCGATGGCCGGGTGAGAAGGCTGACTGAGATCGATTTGTTTGAGATCAGCCTAGTGACATTCCCGATGCTTTCAGACGCCAAAGTGACGGCGGTTAAGAGCATCGAAACAGAACGAGATTTCGAGAAGTTCCTGCGCGATGCAGGCTACTCCCGGAAAGAGGCCGTGGCGCTTACGCTGCACGGCTATAAGGCCCTACTGAAACAGCGAGATGCTGGCGAGGATGCGGCAGTTACCGAGGGGCTCAATACCCTCACGGAAAAACTGACAAAGCTCAAAGGTGTTTTCAATGTCAGACGAGATCAAGAAGGCCAGTGAAGCCGTAGACGCGCTTCATGCCGGATTCGAAGAGTTCAAGGCGGCTAACGACGCCCGCCTTGCCGAGATCGAAAAAAAGGGCAGCGCCGACGCACTGCTCGATGAGAAGATTGCCCGCATTGAGGCCGATCTCGACATCGCCCAGAAGCGGGCCGACGAGGCCGTCCTTGCAGCCAAGCGCCAGTCGCGCATGGTTACGGACACCGACGGTAACGAAGTCAACCTCGACGCCAAGGCTCTTGCTTGGGCGCGTGGGATTGCTCGCAGCCGTGGGACCGATGTTCGCGAGTTCGGCAATTCGGGCATGGCCGCCTATAAGTCGGCTCTGGATGCGTATCTCCGCAAGGAAGAGCGCACCCTTTCCAGCGACGAAGTGAAGGCGCTCTCGGTCGGTTCCGATCCCGATGGCGGTTACGTTGTGCACCCCGATATGTCGGGCCGCATCGTTACGCGCATCTTCGAAACCTCCCCGATGCGTGCCTATGCATCGATCCAGACCATTTCGACCGATGCCCTTGAAGGTTTGTTCGACCTGAATGAAGCATCGTCGGGCTGGGTTGGCGAGACCGACAGCCGCGCCGTTACCAACACGCCGCAGCTCGGCAAGTGGCGCATTCCCGTCCATGAGGTTTATGCAAAGCCCCAGGCGACCCAAAAGTTTCTCGACGACGCCGCGATCAACATGGAAACTTGGCTTGCCACCAAGGTTGCCGAGAAGTTCGCACGCATTGAAGCCGCCGCCTTTGTATCGGGCGATGGCGTGTCCAAGCCGCGCGGATTCCTGACCTATGGGTCTGGCACCACGCTGCCGGGCACCATTGAGCAGCTGCCGACTAGTGCCTCTGGCGCTTTCGCTGCTGATCCCAATGGCGCGGATGTGATGATCAACGCGCTCTATGGTCTCAAGACGCAGTATCGGGCAAATGCAACCTGGTTCATGAACCGGGCCACGCTGAAGCTCGTTCGCAAGCTCAAGGACGGCGACAGTGCCTACCTTTGGGCACCGGGCATTGCGGCTGGCCAGCCGTCCACCCTGATCGGCTACCCTGTTGCGTCGTTCGAGGATATGCCCGATCCGGCGTCCAACTCGCTCTCGATCGCCGTTGGCGATATGCGCGAGGCGTATCAGATCGTTGATCGCATCGGCATTCGCACCCTGCGCGACCCCTACTCGGCGAAGCCCCAAGTGGAGTTCTACACCACGAAGCGCGTCGGCGGCGATGTGGTCAACTTCGAAGCGATTAAGCTCATTAAGTTTGGAAGCTAAAACACTTTAATACCGGGCGGTGAATCCTGCCGCCCGGTAAACTCTAGCGCAAAAAGGGGTTAACCATGCGCGATATGATTTCCAACCAGACTATCCTCCGGGGTGCGCCGCAGACGCTTTCCGGCGTGACGGCAAACAACTCGGCACTGATTGACCGCCGGGGGTACAGCAGCGTTACCGTCTATCTGGCGACCGACGCAGTGACCGACGCTGGCACCGCTGCCGGTTTCACCATGAAGCTTCAGCACTCCGACACCACGGTCGGCACCGACTTTGTGGACGTTCCGGCGGCTGGTCTTGTGGCTGGCCTGAGCGGCTCCACCACAGTGACCGTGACGCTCGACACTGCCGATAACGTCATCGCTGGTGGCGTTGGCTATGTTGCGGGCAAGCGTTATGTTCGCGGCGTTGTGACCGGCACCACCGGCACCGATGCTATCGTTAACGTTCTCGCCGTCTTGAGCAAGCCGAGCCAGGCACCTGCGACTATCGTTGGCGCAACCACCGCCGCCACCTAATATCAGGGGGCGGAGCAATCCGCCCCTTTTCCAACAAGAGGGACGCGCGTCATGAACGCAAAAATCACACAGCAGGGCGGTTATCTATGCGCGCCTTTAGGCCATACCGTGATGCACTTTCACGAGGGCCAGATTGTTAGCGGTATCGTTGCCGAGTTAGCATTGGCCGATGGCGCCGCAGTGGCCATCAATATGATGCGGGCCGCCGATCTTGAGCGCAAGGTTGAGCCGCCTGTTGAAACCAAGAGACCCCGTGGAAGGCCGCGCAAGTCATGACCCTTCGTTCAGCCGTTCGGCTCTATCAGGAACGCGGCTCGGTTATCGTGACCGCGCCAGGCACGGAGCCGGTGACCGCATCCGAGTTGCGGTCGCATCTGATCGTCGATAGCACGCAGCTCCCGGACGCGGATGCTAACGCGCTGATCACGGATGCCCGGACGCAGATCGAAACGCAGCTTAACTTAGCGATGATCTCGCAAAGCTGGCGGCTGTCGCTCGACGCATGGCCGGGCGGCACTGAGCAATGGTGGGACGGCACGCGCGAAGGCTCAATCAATAGCATCTACGTGCGCAACGGCCAGGTGAGCGTTCTGCCGCCGAAATGGCCGCTTGTGTCAGTTACCAGCATAACGGTCTACGATGAGGCAAGCGCTGCAACGGTTGTCACGGTCGCGGACGTGTTTGACATTGACACCTATCGGACGCCGGGGCGGATCACGCTCAAGCGCGGGGCGGTATGGCCGGTTGCGCTGCGGGCTAACAATGCCATTCATATCGTCTATGTCGCGGGTTATGCCAATGCGGCAGCAGTTCCGGCGCCGATGAAGCGCGCCGTCAAGCAGTTGGCCGCTTATCTGTACGCGCATCGCGGCGATGATTGCGACCCGGCGGATGCATGGGCAAAGAGCGGGGCCGAAAGCACGCTCAACGTTTATAAGATCGCGCGCATATGACCTTCCCAAGCGGCATGTTGATAGCGCGCGGGTTGATGGGAGGATGCACATCCTACCATATCAGCGGGCGCAACACGTCGATTGGGGCAACGCCTACGCCTGTCACGCGGTCGGGCTACTATCGCACGCCGCAGGCTAGTGCGCCGGTACATCTCAGGATCAAGTCAGGCGGCAATGCCAACGATACGGCAGCCGGATCAGGCGGGCGAGCCATTACGTTTATCGGTATCAACGCGACTGGCGACCTGATCACCGAAACCGTGGCAACCGCCGGCGCCAGCGCAAGCGCGGCAACGACGCAGCACTTTATCCGCCTGCGCGATGCCTTCGTATCGGCGAGCGGCACATACGCCACGCAAACGACTGGATCACACGCCAGCACGATCAACATTGAGGACACTGCCGGTAACCTATGGGCTACCATTGCCGATGGCTCGCTAGGCCGGGGGAATATGGAGCAGGCGGTATTCACAACGCCGAAGGACCGCGCCGCGCTTGTGACGAATGTGTTTTTATCCAGCGATGCCGACAAAAAGGCGAACATCGTTTTCTATCAGCGGGAAGGCATTCTCAAGACCTCAGCGCCATATGATGCGTTGCAGATCATAAACGAGTTTCCGCAAAACGCCGGGCTTGGCGATCTCACATTTAACCCGCCGATCTATTTCCCGCCGCTGACTGACTTTGGTTTCTTGGCAAGCGTATCGGCGAGCACGGTTGATGTGTCTATTGGCATAGACATTATCGAGGTAATCCCGACATGAGCCTATGTTGCGACTATAACGCCGGGATGCTCAAGGAGCCGGTTGCAATCCAGCGCATGACGCGCACCAGCGATGGCGCAGGCGGGCAAACGCAGACATGGGCCACCGTATCAGGCGCACCAACGCGCGGGGCTGTGATGCCTCTCAGCGGGTCGGAGCGGTATCAGTTCGACCGGGTGGATGCATCGGCAAGCCTTAAGGTAACAGTGCGCTATGTGTCAGGCTTGCTGGAGAGCGACCGCATCGTGATCCGCAGCCGCAACCACAACATTCGATACATCAAGAACGTTGAGTTCGCCGACAAGTGGCTGGAGCTCATCGTGGATGCTGGTGTCGCGACGTGAGAGAGATCAGCATAAAGGTCGAGAACGTCAAAGCCGTTCAGGATGCAATTCGCCTGTATGGGGCAAAGGCCGAGCGCAACATATCGCGCGTGGTGGATGCAACAGCCCTAACCATCAACCGTGACGTAAAAGACTTGATCGACCGTGGCGCAAAGTCGGGTCGGCTTTACCGGCGCCGCAACATTGAGCACCGCGCCTCAGCACCGGGCCAAGCGCCGGCAACCGATACCGGCTTTCTGCTGTCGTCCATATACTACGAGCGCAACACGCCATTGTCGGCAACTGTCGGGGCTCGGCTGGCTTACGCCTATTTCTTGGAGTTCGGCACGGTTCGGATTGAACCCCGTCCGGCATGGCTTCCGGCAACTGAGAAAAACCGAGAGAAGTTTAACCGCTTGCTCGAAGAAGGCATCAGGAAGGCCGCGCCATGAAAGCCGATGATCTACAGCAGGCGGTTTATACCAGGCTAAACAATAGCGCGGTGACCAGCCTGCTCAGCACCGCCTACTCGCCTCTTGTCGCCATCTTCACCGACGTGCCCCAATCCGCTGATGGCGAGGCAGAGGCTAACTTTCCGTTCATCACGATCGGCGCCGACACGATCACGCCGTTCGACGACAAGGACAAAACAGGCGGCAATGCTATCGTGCAAGTCAGCATCTGGGCGCGGGCCACGTCCATGCTGGGCATCAAGGCCATTGCCGACGCCGTAGATACGCGCCTCCGCCGGCAGGCACTCAGCATCAGCGGCGCGACCCACATAACGACCGAGCTGGAAAGCAGCACCACAACCCAAGACCCGGACGGCAAGACCAAGCGCGTGCTATCGCTCTATCGCGTGATCTACATCAACACATAAAAAAAGACCGGCACGAATGCCGGTCAAGTCGGGAGGGATCAACAGACTGGCTTGGTAAATAGACGTCAACCAACCCAGCGACCAAACCTAACCATGACCGCTGCTATAGCGTCAAGCGGTATCGCGTGGTATAAATCGGCTAAACGGAGGCTGATTATATGGCAATCTCGGGACGCTCGCTACGGATCAGCCGAGACGGCAGCACCATTGCCGGGGCGCGAACCGATAATTTCACACTGAGCAATGAGCCGATCGACATCACCGATAAGGACGATGGCGGCTGGCGCGTCATGCTGGCCGACGCTGGAACGCGCACTGTATCGGCGGACGTTGAAGGCGTCCTGAAAGATGCGGTCTTGATCGCTGAGGCGGTCGGCACGTCCACATTGCTGCTTAAAGAATGCGTTATCACCGTCACCGGCATTGGCACGCTAACCGGCGACTTTATGCTGACCAGCCTCCAGCTTGGCGCCGAGCAGGCCGACGCGATCACGTTCACCGCCACGCTGGAAAGCGCGGAGGGGATGACCGTCACCATTGGGCCATACAACACCGTGCTCCCAGCAGTCACAGGCACGCCCACGGTCGGCCAGACGCTCACCACGACGAACGGCACATGGGCAGGCGATGCAACCATTACCTTCGCGCGCCAGTGGCAGGCGGGCAACGTGGCCGACGCTAACGATCCATCATGGGCGAACATCTCCGCTGCAACCAATCTCACCTACGTGCTGGTATCGGGCAACCTCGCCAAGTACGTTCGGTGTCGCGTGACGGCGACTAACTCGGTCGGCTCAACCATTGCCTACTCTAACATCGTCGGGCCAGTGGCCTAATCTCAGGAGACTAAAATGGCTGCTGTATCTGGCCGCAAGCTGCGTATCAAAAAAGGCGGAACCGCTGTTGCCGGGGCTCGCACTGATAATCTCACCATCAACAATGAGCCGATTGATATCACGGACAAGTCGGCCAATGGCTGGCGCACCCTGCTCGCCGATGCGGGCGTCCGGTCGATCGATGCGGACGTTGAAGGCGTGATCACAGACGCCACCTTCCTAGCGCTCGCGGTTGGCACGGCATCGAGCCTGCTTGCCGCTTACACGCTGGAGATCGACGGCATCGGCACCTTCGCCGGCAACTTCTATCTGAACAGCTTTGCCGTCTCCGGCGAGCAGGCCGACACAGTGACGTTCACGGCCAATATACAGTCGTCTGGCACGATCACCTGGACGGCGGCATAATGGCAGTTTTCAGGGACATTACGATTACGTGGCGGGGCGCGGATTACACCGTGACCCCGACGCTCCGCCTTATGCGTATGATCGAAAGCGGGAACATATCGTTCACGGCGATGGCTGCGCGCGTTAGTGCCGGCGAGCCGCCTATCTCGCATGTGGCGATTGCGCTGGCCAAGCTGCTTCAGGCGGCAGGCGCGCCAGTCACCGAGGATCAGGTCTATGAGGAGCTGTGGAACGGCGACCCGGCTGCTGTTCAGCATCTGGTGACGTCGGTGCTGTTGGCATTCTCGCCGGGAGAGCGCGACCCAAAAAAGCCAGAGCCCCACGCCGCACCGTAAGCGACAGTGGGGCGGAATCTGACCCCGAAGCGATGGACTGGGACGGGCTCTATTTGTGGGCGCGGGAATGGGGCATCCAGCCGGGGCAGTTTTGGGATATGACGCTGAGCGAGTGGTGGTGCGAGTGGGAATCGAAGGCGGCGCATCGCACTGGGCAATATGCCGGGAAGCTAACGCGGTCGGACGTTGACGATCTTTTGGATTGGGTAAAAAGCGATGCTTCCTGAGATCAAGGTAAAGATCGACGCGGACACAACCGGGCTCACTAAGGGGCTGGCCGCTGCAACCGAAAAGCTAACCAAGTTCGGCAAGGTGGCTGGCGCGGCAGTTGGCGTTGCAGTCGTTGGCGCTGCTACTGGATTAGCGGCTCTGACCAAAGCCGCAATTGATAACGCCGACGAGCTCGACAACATGTCCCAGCGCATTGGCGTGTCGGTCGAGGATTTGTCTAGGCTTCAATACGCCGCCAAGCTCAGCGACACATCCATCGAAAGCCTGCAAACCGGATTCCGCACGCTTGCTAATAATATGGTTGCTGGGTCCGGTGCGTTCGCCAAGCTAGGCATTAGCATTACCAACACCGATGGCTCTATGCGCTCATCGGTTGAAATCTTCTCGGAGATTGCCGACCGCTTCGCGGGCATGGAAAACGGCGCGCTTAAGTCGTCTTTAGCGGTTGATATTTTTGGCCGCAGCGGGCTCGACCTAATCCCTATGCTGAATGCCGGCTCGGTTGGGATGGCGGAGTTCGCTAGGCAGTCAGATCAGGCCGGATATACGCTTTCAACTGAAGCCGCATCGGGTGCCGCGAAGTTTAAAAACACATTAGACAGTATTGGTCTCACCATGAATGGTGTAGTCAACAAGGTTATGGTGGCTGCGCTGCCGGCACTGCAATCCTTGGCGGATACGCTGGCATCACCTGAGTTTGCGGAAGCGGCTGTGACATTTGCAAAAGGCATTATAGATGCATTCAACGCAGTTATTCAGGCTGTCACTTTCGTCACAAATTCACTTAAGGACTTTTTGGACTTTTTGGCCGGAACTGGCGATCACGCTGGCCCGCTGCTTAACAAGTTGCTCCCAGGCGAAAAACTTAATCTTGCTGATAGGCTTAGGGCACTGTCGACACAGCCGCGAACTGACGGAGATGCTTATGCCGGATTTGCCCTTAATGAAGACGGGTCGCTTAAAGTTGAAGAGCCGCCTCCGCCATACGTACCAGACGCCGAGCTCGAGCGCATCGCTGCGCGCCTCGCAGTCATTCAGGAAGGCTTCCTTTCCGAAAACGAACTGCTAACCCAAAAGTATAAAGAAGATCAGCAACTGCTCAATGACGCATTGGCGAAAAAGCTAATGACGGAGGAAGAGTATCAGGCCGCTATCCAATCGCTGGAGCAGCAGCACACCGACAAGCTATCGGCCATCGCGCCTGCCGTACCAGACGCCGAGCGCGAGCGCATCGCTGCGCGCCTCGCAGTCATTCAGCAAGGCTTCCTTTCCGAAAACGAACTGCTAACCCAAAAGTATGAAGACGATCAGCAACTGCTCAATGACGCATTGGCGAAAAAGCTAATGACGGAGCAAGAGCATCAAGCGACAATACAACAGCTTGAGCAAGATCACGTTAATACATTGTCATCCATCCGTGACGCCGCACAGAATCGCGACCTGCAAAGCATGGGCTCGTTTTTTGGAGCTGTCGGCTCAATCATGGAGCAGGGCGGCGGGCAGATGCTGGGCATCGCGAAGGCATTCGGCGCCGCGCATGCGCTGATCAATTCCTATGTTGCCGCCTCGCAGGCGCTCGCCGATCCAACGGTTCCGTTCTGGGGCAAGGCGGCTGCATTCGCGTCTATGGTTGCCACCGGCTTGCAGGCGGTTAGCTCGATCAAAGGCGCAACGCCCGGCGGTGGCGGTGGGGCACCAACTGCCGCCTCAAGTGGTGGCGTTGCGTCCTCCGCCATGAACCGCACCCTAACCGTGCAAGGCATCACGCCGGGGCAAATCTTCAGCGGCGATGCAATGCGCGACTTTATGGAGCGTATGCTAGACATGCAGCGGGACGGCTATCAGGTGGTGCTGGCATGAGTGTTTATATCTCCCAGGCGCTTGCGCTCACACTAGCGGCGACAACGGACAATGACGCAGGGATCATCGGATACGATAACCTGGTGACCATCACCAATGTGGCGGCCACCAGCGAGGCGGTGAACTACCCGGCAACCAATCTGGCCAATCCCAGTACGGCCAGCTTTTGGCGCAGCGCCGTCACCACGACGCAATACGTGACCGTTAACGCCACTGGCACGGCTGACTATGTGGGGCTCGCACGGCACAACCTGACCGCCGCAACGGTATCGGTTGAAGCCTATGACGGCTCAAACTGGAATGAGGTATTCGCCGAGCAGGTGCTAGGCTCTAATGCACCGGCAATGCTGCGGTTCACATCAACCGCGGCGTCCGGCTTTCGGCTCAAGATACAGAACGCAACCGTCGCGCCTGAGATTGCCATTCTTTATGTGGGCGAACTTCTGGAGCTCCAGCGGCGTATCTATGTCGGGCACACGCCGATCACCTATGGCCGGCAGACGACCGTGCAAAGCGGGCGCAGCGAAAGCGGCAACTATCTGGGGCGCGTTATCCTCCAAGAGCGGCTATCGACCTCGGTGCAGTTGGAAAACCTCACGCCGAATTGGTATCGCGAAACGATGGAACCATTCGTTATCGCGGCAAAAAGCCAGCCGTTCTTTTATTCGTGGCGACCTACAACCTATCCAGAGGAGGTCGGCTTTTGTTGGCTCACCAATGATGCGGTCCCTGTCAATCAGCGCGCCAACGGCATGATGTCGATTGGCCTTGATATGGGAGGCTTTGCCCTGTGAAGGCGCTCACGTTCATTGAGATCGACGTCGATTATTGCAGCCTGACCTATGGCACGGCGCCGTGCACGGCGGTGCTAGGCACTACCGGCGCTGATCGCTGTTATAACACCATCGCCACATGCCAGGCGCGGGCTGCCTTTGCCAACACGCATGTCACGCTTCGCTTTGCCATTGATACGCTGGCGCTTCCCGAAAGTGGCATTGAGGCGCTGCCTTACCTAACCTCGGTCAACTACACGCCACCGACGATCTCGCTCGGCAAAGACCTCGGCACGCGATCCAGCGTGACGGCCAGTTTCATGGATAGGCCACACTCCGACACTGGCGCAGGCTTTGATAAGTACCTATCGCTGCGGGCCTACAATGACGCATTCGATCGCGGGACCTTCTTCGGCAAGTTTGCAATTCGGCAAAAGTACATCAAGGGCAGGCCGTTCCGCCTGATCCAAGGCTATCTCGGCCAGGCAATCGCCGACATGGAAACGCGGCATTTCATCATTGAGGACTTCACCGGCCCGGATCGGCAAGGCAACTACTCGATCACGGCAAAGGACGCGCTTAAGCTGGCTGACGGCGACCGCGCGCAGGCGCCGGCATTGAGCTTGGGCTATCTATCGTCCGACATAACCAATGTCGCAACCTCCGCCACGCTCCTGCCTACGAGCGTTGGCGATGCCAGCTACCCGGCGAGCGGCTATGTGAGCATTGGCGGAAAAGAGATTTGCTCGTTCACGCGGTCGGGCGATGTGCTCACACTCACGCGCGCGCAATTCAACACCACGGCGCAGGCGCACCGGGCAGAGGATCGCGCGCAGCTTTGCATCTATTACAACGGCGATAGCCCCGCCGATGTGATTTACGACCTGTTCACCACATATGCCGACGTTCCAACGGCATACATCCCGCTGACCGACTGGCAGGATGAGATCAACAACTACTACAATCGCCAGATTACGGCGCTGCTTGCCGATCCAACATCGGTTAAGGACTTGGTGGCCGAGATTATCGAGCAGGTCGGGCTTGCGATCTGGTGGGACGATGAAACTGAACAGATACGCCTTCAGGTTTTGCAAGAGGCCACAAATATCTTATACGAGTACAACGAGGAGAACATCCTCGAAGGCTCGTTGCAGATCAAAGATCAACCCGAAAAGCGCATCAGCCAAGTTTGGAATTATTACGGGCAGATCAACCCGCTGAAGTCCATTTCGGACATAGACAACTACCGATCAACGCTCGCCACCGTGGATGCGCAAAGCCAAGCCGATTACGGGCAGGCGGCAATCAAAAAAATCTATTCGCGGTGGATACCGGAGCTCGCTCAGGTTGTGGCATCCCGCGTTAACGCGCTTCAGATTGGCCGGTTTGTAAACCCGCCTCGGCGCATTTCGCTTTCGATCTTTCGCACGCCATCCGGCGAAGTGCCTGTCCCGAAGTTCGGCGAGTTTTATCGGATCAAGGGCAGGCCGATCCAAGACGCCAGCGGGTTGGAAAGTTCTCTAGTCGCACAGGTGACGCGCATCAATCCGCACGCTGATCGTGTGGACGTTGAGCTCGAGGAAAGCACTTGGACGATCATTCAGGCCGAAGACCTTAGCAAACGAACGCTAACGGTTACGTCTGACACCAATAACATCAACCTCCGCACCGCCCATGATCAGGTTTACCCCGACATTGAGGACGGGGACGAGGTGCAACTGGTTATTCAGTCCGGCGCCAAGGTCGGATCAACTCTAACCACGACCTACTCGGTAGACATTGGCACATGGCCATCAACCGCACGCACGGCAACGCGCACAAGCGGATCGGCGGTTTTGACGGCTGTGTCCGGCGACCTGTCCATTCTCAAAGCGGGGATGCGCGTCATCGGCACCGGCATTCCGTCTGGCGCTGTGATCAATAGCGTTAATGTGGGAGCGAGTACGGTCACGCTATCGGCCAATGCCACAAGCAGCGGCGCGGCAGGCGCGATCACCATCTACACCGTGATAATCAAACTGCTGTTGCGCGGCTCAATCTACGCGGCAGGCGGGCGAGGCGGGCGCAATGCCAACTTCGGGGGCGTGGCATCTGCTGGCGAGCGCAACGGATCAATAGGCGGGACTGCGCTCTACACGCGATACCCGATCAATATCGACTTCGGCACTGGGGCACAAATTGCGGCCGGTGGCGGAGGCGGTGGCAGTTCAGGCTGTCAGGACTTTGACGACCATCGCGGCGGCGCCGGTGGCGGTGGCGCTGGCTTTACGGCAGGCTTGGGCGGCATCTTTGATGGCGGTGGCGAGGCTGCCTCAACAGGCACACTAACAGCCGGCGGGCTTGGGGCGAGGGCGTTTACCTCAACGGCACTATTCGGGGCAGGCGGGCCTAAGTTCCAGTCTGGCCGAGGCGGCACTGGCGGGGCGCTTGGATTGGCCGGGGCTAATGGCGCTACGTCTGGATCGTGGTCAGTCACGCGCGGCACGGGCGGAGCAACCGGAACTTCCGTCAATGGCATATCATGGGTTAAGGTAACGTCTGGATCTGCAACCTATACCGGGCCGACGAGCAACTAAGGATAAACGATGGCTTACGCGGCTTATAACTATACAATCAGTGACGCATCCGGGAACATCGTCACCGGCGCATCTGTCGAGGTACGGCGCGAAAGCGACAACGTGCTGGTGCCAATCTACAGCGATCGGGACGGGACGACGCCTCTGGCGAATCCGTTCACCGACGCCACAGGCACCGGGCGATTTCATGCGGCTGGCAGTGCCTACAAGGTAACGGCCACGCTCGGGGGATTTACACGCTCGTTTCGTTTTGTGCCGATCGGGCTGGCTGCTGAAAATGATGACGTAGTTATTTCAGTGACTGCCGGAACCGGGATCAGCGTTGATCTAACAGTCCCGACCGCGCCATCCGTTGAGCTTACCAGTGCGGTTCAGACATCGCTAGGCAAAGCCGATACAGCAGTGCAGGCGACCAGCACCACAACGCTAACCAACAAGCGGACCACGCCGCGCGTTACGACGATCACATCGTCTGGCACCCCTACGGTCAACACCGACAACTGCGACATTGTGAATATCACGGCGCTGGCTGCCGCTATCACGTCGATGACGACGAACCTTACCGGCACGCCATCAATCGGCGAGGTTTTGGTTTTCCAGATCAAGGACAACGGCACGGCGCGGGCGATCACATGGGGCGCCAGTTTTACGGCAAAAGGCGTTGCGCTACCGACGACGACCGTCATCTCGAAGCTCCTAACCGTTTCGTTTTTGTGGAACGGGTCAAACTGGGGATGCGTTGGTTCGGCTCAGGAGATTTGATCGATGAGCATGTTGCACCTGCTCGCCGCGCTAATGCCGAAGGGGGCTGCGCCATCGCTAACGTGGACGTTCGTCGGATCATGCCAATCGACTGGCACCGCGCTTGATTTCTCAGCGCTCAGTGCCGGCACCATTCAAGCCAATGACGTTGCGCTGTTCATTGACTATGCTGGCGCCCTCACCCCGCCGACCGCCGTCACGCCGAGCGGGTTTACAAACATCGTTAACACTAGCGGTGAAAATGAACCAGGCGCGCGCGCGATGGCGAGTTGGAAGAAGCTTGCAGGGTCTGAGGCGTCTGTTGCCGGCATGAGCGCAGGCGGCGGCTTCTCCAAGCTGGGGCTGGTGTTTAGACCGTCAATTGATTTCACGACGCTCACTGTCAGCACGCCGCAGAACAGCGGAGTTACGAACGCCAATCCCGCCGCGATAACCGTTGATCCAAGCGCGGAAACCATTCCAGTTGTGCTGATCGGCATTGGCGCGGTCTATCTGGGCACTGTGGCGTTTTCGACCGCATCCCCGGCTTTCGATGCACAAATTGCGATCAGCGACAACGATATGCGCGTTGGCTACAAGATTTACAATTCGTCGCCCTTGTCGCACTCGATTGACATCAACGATTTAGGCTCTGCCAATTGGCTGGCCGGATTCTACTTCGAAGCGGTGTAACCCGCCCCATCCTAGACAAAACCGCCCCATGCGGGTAAAGTCTGCCTGCCTATCTCGGAGATCCGACCATGCCTGATAACTACAGCGGCAACCTGAGCGGGTTGGACAGCCCCGGCTATAAGGCGTTTGCGATCACGCCGCACGCGACCAACGAGCTCACGTTTGTGACGCGGGCGATTTACGTGGGCGGCGTTGGGAACATTGTCTGCCGGCTGGTGGGCGATAGCGCGGACGTGACGTTTACGGCGGTGCCTGGCGGGACGGTCTTGCCGATCCGGGCGCAGTTCGTGCGCGCAACATCAACCGCAACGCTTCTCATCGGGATCATCTAAAATGCCGATGGGGATCGGGCTGGGGATTGGTGTCACGCGGGGCGGTGGCGTGGGCTGGTGGCTCTCAGGCTCGGAGCTTGCCTTCGAGTTCGACAATGGCCGAGGCTTCAATTCGATTGATCGCACCAAGACCACCCCCGACAGCATCCTCACCTACACGAACCCTTCGCCGAAGCTGGTCTATGGGTCGGATGGGGTGCTGAGGTATGCGCCGCATAATTTTTTCGTGCGAAGTGAAGATTTTTCTAACGCGTCTTGGATAAACTGGTTTATAGCTAGCGGTACAAGGGTTAATGGAAGTGTCAGTGTTAGTGCGAATGACGGGTATGTTTACGTCCGGCAGTATTTTTCAGCACTCAACAAGGCGTGCGTTGCTTCTTACGAAGTAACTTGTGATACAACGGTAGCAAATGTCCCCATCGTTTTTTCTGACGGCTCCGTAAACTATCCCGTAGTCACAAGTTTTGTAGCAGGTGTCCCACAAAGAATAACAAGTCCCGCGTTTACACCCGGCTCTTTCGCCAGCGTGGGCATTGACCTTAGAGACTTTGTTGCTCCCGGTGGCTCAAATACAACGGGATATACGATTACGTTCAACAAGGCGCAGCTACAGCTCACTCCCAACCACTCCAACACCTACGTTCCCACAACCTCTGCCGCCGTCTACTCCCTCCCCATCGACCATAACCCCATCACGTTCGATCCGTTGGGTGTCTTGATTGAGGAACAGCGGACGAACCTGCGCACATATAGTGAGCAGTTCGATAGTGGAGTATGGATAAACTCTGCCTCAGCAGTTACCGCCAACACAAGTACCTCTCCTGATGGGGGTGTAAATGCGGATAAACTGTCCGAAGATACAACTAGTAATATCCACAGGCTTGCTAATTTTGCATCATATACAAGTGGCACTGTTTACACGTGGAGTGTGTACGCTAAGCAGAGTGGACGGTTCCTGTATATCAACGCAGCGGCAATAGCTGCTAGAGCGGTGTTTCATTTAAGCAACGGTACAACGTCCGCTGCCGTGGGTACGTCAACCATTACCGATGTGGGTGGTGGTTGGTACAGGTGCTCTGTAACAGGCACTGCGCCGGCGACCACAGCCACGTCCATGTTCATGCAAATAAACAATAGCTATGCCGCGCAGGACACGACGTATCTTGGCGACGGCACATCTGGCATTTACCTCTGGGGCGCTCAACTCGAAGCAGGTTCCTTCCCAACTTCTTACATTCCGACAGTTGCCTCACAGGTTACTAGGGCTGCGGATCAGGTGAGCATCCTGACGAGTGCGTTTGCGTATAGCGCAAGTGCGGGGTCGCTGCTTGTCGAGTTTAATAACATCGATTACACGCAAACATGCGGTATCGCTGAACTCAGATCGGCTGGCGGAAATTTGACCTTGTACCGCGATAACGCCACTTATAGGTAC